>Ga0172378_10000073_pt1 | contig 68411 bp, 56 predicted proteins | sample GrowelOW332metaG_FD_119755 | JGI IMG/M metagenome (GOLD analysis project Ga0172378, IMG submission 119755) | Groundwater microbial communities from an aquifer near a municipal landfill in Southern Ontario, Canada - Pumphouse #3_1 metaG | ecosystem: Environmental > Aquatic > Deep subsurface >... | reverse complement strand
TACAAACCTGGTCGTTACTCATTTAACGTTAAAGGAGGGCGCTGTGAAACTTGCAGTGGTAACGGTTATAAAACTATTGAGATGAACTTCTTACCTGATGTTATGGTGCCTTGTGAAAACTGTCATGGTAAGCGCTACAACCGAGAAACCCTTGAAGTCCGATTCAAAGGTAAATCCATTGCCGATGTGTTGGATATGACCATAAATGCGGCTGTAGAATTCTTTGAAAACGTGCCCAATATACTTCGCAAAATAGAAGTACTTCAAGAAGTAGGATTAGGTTATATCAAACTGGGACAATCGTCCACCACCCTTTCAGGTGGTGAGAGTCAGCGCGTTAAGCTTGCCACCGAACTTGCACGAATAGACACAGGAAACACACTTTATGTCTTAGATGAGCCCACCACCGGCTTGCATTTTGAAGATATCCGCATTTTGCTTGGCGTGCTCAATAAACTTGTAAACAAAGGGAATACTGTCATTGTGATTGAACACAATCTTGACATCATAAAATGTGCCGATTATATTATAGATTTAGGACCCGAAGGGGGATCAAAAGGAGGGAATATATTAGCTGCCGGTACCCCCGAACAAATCATTCTTAATGCAGACAGTTACACCGCAAAGTACCTTAAGATAGAATTAAAACAGCCAAAGAAAACAAAAAGTTAAAATGTCACTTTTTTTTGAACTTTTATTTATAGGTATTGTTTAGTTTAAAATGATAGTCCAAGTGCTATTATTAAGAACAAATACAAATTACTATAAATAAATAATATGGCAAATATAACATTTAAGAATCAACCTATAAGCACTATTGGCGACTTGCCAAAAGTTGGTGAAAAAGCACCCGATTTTACATTAGTCGGCAAAGATCTCTCTGAAGTAAAGTTATCAGATTTTAAAGGGAAATATGCCGTTTTGAACATATTCCCAAGTTTAGATACAAGTGTTTGCGCTGCATCAGTAAGAAGATTCAATAAAGAAGCAGCCTCATTAAACAATTCTGTTGTTTTAGCTATCTCTGCCGATCTACCTTTTGCGTCAGGTCGTTTTTGTACCGCCGAAGGTATAGAGAACGTTGTCACACTTTCAACATATCGTGATCATCAATTTGCAAGTGATTATGGTTTACTTATGGCCGGCGGACCACTAAAAGGTCTTTTGGCAAGAGCTGTTGTAATAGTAAATCCCGAAGGGAAAATAGTTTATACTGAGCTGGTTCCCGAGATTGCACAGGAACCAGATTATATTTCTGCAATCAACTCGATAGTGTAGTTTGTTTCATGAAGATTGTGTTAACAGGAAGAGTCTGCGAAGTGATTCGCGGACTCTTTGCTTTTCCACCTTTCGTAATAAATATTGACCTACTTTAGTCTGAAAAATTGATTATCCATGATTTTGGCTGGTAAAGGGGAGTATAAAAAAATAAGACTCTGCTAAATCCCTTTCTTTGCTTTCTTTTTATTATTTTTGCAGATAATATAATGTAATTGTGCTATTTGTTCATTATTCTTTTTCAGATAATGAATATTAAAATTATGACTCAGACAAAAAGAACCAAAAAGAAACCGGTAACTCGTGCTCAACAAAAAAGTACAGGTATAATAAGTTTTATTAAAAACGAAAGAGTGCATTTTGTGTTAGGTGCATTGCTGGTTTTTATTGGAATTTTTATGCTTCTAGCCATGATCTCATTTTTTGTGACTGGCGCCCAAGACCAAAGCATTGTTCAAAATAAAACTTATTCAGAACTTACCCGTACCAAAGATGTGGATATTTCCAACTGGGTAGGCGTTGCTGGTGCATTTGTAGCTGAAATATTTATTAATGAATGGTTTGGCATATTCTCACTTCTTATTCCAATGTTCGTAATTTACCTGGGATTAAGGTTAATAAAAGTATATTACATTTCGTTTCTGCAAATCGTTCTTATCACTACATACGGATTGTTTGCCGGTTCAATAAGTTCAGCTTTCATATTAGGCAAAATATTTCCCAATAGTCATATCAACTGGGGAGGTGGTCACGGAAATCATCTTGAAGGTATTCTGGAAAACAGTATAGGATGGCCGGGAATGGTATTGCTCATATTGCTGTTTGTTCTTGTAGCAGTTGTCTGGTATCGCAAAAGCAACATGTACAAGATCAGAAATAAAATAGCACAAACAACCTCTAAGCTTCAGAGAACCGAAGAAAGTGAAACTTCAAATGATTCTACTAAAGAAAAAAAACCATCTTTACTGAAAAAAATCATATCTCTTTTAAAGAAAAAATATACAAAAGAAGAAATAGAAGAATCTGATGAATCAGTTGAATCGGGACACATTCCATTTGAAGTTTCGAAACCGGAAACAGTAGTTGCTGCTAATATGGATAAAAGTCCAAATAATTCAGCTTCTATCAATGATGATGTACCTGTTGATGACGATTTTGAGGTGATAGTAGCCAAAGGTGAAGATACAGTTTCATCAAATCAAATTAGCTCAGAGCAAAGAGAACAGATGAAGTTGATGGAAGAATACGATCCTCGAAAAGATCTGTCGATGTTTAAATTCCCTCTTATCAACCTGCTAAAGGTTTACAACACAAAAAATCAAGAGGTGAATATGCAGGAGCAAAATGAGAACAAAAACCGCATTATCAGCACACTTCGCAACTATGGTATAGAAATAACGTCAATCAAAGCGACGGTAGGTCCCACAATCACCCTTTATGAGATTGTACCTGAAGCAGGAGTACGAATTTCACGCATCAGAAATCTCGAAGACGACATTGCGCTAAGTCTTTCTGCCATTGGGATAAGAATTATTGCACCTATGCCGGGTAAAGGGACTGTTGGTATTGAAGTTCCAAATAAAGATCCGCAAATTGTATCGATGCAATCAGTGATCTCATCCAGGAAATATCAGGAGAGCGACTACGAATTACCAATATCCATTGGGAAAACAATTACCAATGAGGTTTTTGTATTTGATCTGACAAAGATGCCTCACCTTTTGGTTGCAGGGGCTACCGGACAAGGAAAGTCGGTTGGTTTGAACGCTATCATCACATCATTACTTTACAAAAAACATCCTGCAGAGTTGAAATTTGTTTTGATAGACCCAAAGATGGTTGAATTCAATATATACTCTGCAATTGAGCATCATTATCTGGCCAAACTGCCGGATGAAGAAAAGGCTATCATCACTGATGTGACGCGTGTTACTCAAACACTGCATTCCCTGACCAAAGAGATGGACGACAGGTACGAATTGCTTTCTAAAGCGCACGTTAGAAACGTAAAAGAGTATAACGAAAAGTTCAAATCGCGCAAGCTGAATCCAAATAATGGTCATAAATTTATGCCTTATATAGTTGTGATAATTGATGAGTATGGCGATTTGATTATGACTGCTGGAAAAGAAATAGAGATGCCGATTGCTCGTATTGCACAAAAAGCACGTGCCGTTGGTATTCATATGGTTATTGCGACACAACGACCAACAACAAATATTATTACAGGAACAATTAAAGCGAACTTCCCGGCAAGAATGGCTTTCCGCGTGACTGCTCAGGTCGATTCACGAACTATCTTGGATATGAACGGGGCTAATCAACTTATTGGTAGAGGTGATATGCTTTTCTCACAGGGCAGCAGTCTCACACGAATTCAATGTGCTTTTGTTGATACTCCGGAAGTAGAAGAAATAACTCAATATATTGCAAAACAACAGGGTTATCAATCGGCATATCCTTTGCCGGAAGTGCCTATAAATGAACCTTCTGGAAAATCATCAAGCGGTATCGATGTGAATGAACATGATGCTTTGTTCGAAGAGGCGGCAAGATTAATTGTCGTTCATCAGCAAGGTTCAACGTCTCTCATACAAAGAAAGTTTTCAATTGGATATAATCGGGCTGGTAGATTAATGGATCAAATAGAATCGGCCGGAATTGTGGGTCCTGCTCAAGGTAGTAAACCAAGAGAAGTATACATCTCAGATGAATATACTCTTGAAAAATTACTGAATTCTTTAAAATAACACTTCCACCCTATTTTTCAATTAAACTTTTGAAACGAAAAAAGGTCTATAAGGAAAACGAATAAACAGTAAAAATTGTACATGATGAAAAAGATAATAATCATAGCGCTGACCTTGATAATGTCGTCATTTATTGCTTTTGGACAGAGCTCAACGGAAGCAAAAAGCATCTTGGATAAAACTTATAATGCTTATCTGAAATCTAACGGAATCCAATTGAATTTTGATATAGTGACTACTGATTCAAAAGGTAATAATACTTACAATGAAAAAGGAGTTGCAAAAATTAAAGGTAATTCGTTTACACTAAACACGGATAATGTAAATGCATGGTTCAACGGAACAACACAATGGTGGATGTTCAAAGAATCAAATGAAGTGAATATTAGCAATCCTTCAAATCAAGATTTAACGGCAAGTCCCACCGGATGGTTAAGTTTGTATAAAACAGGCTTTACACTGAAAAAGCCGGTAATTAAAACCATAAATGGTAAAAATGCTTATGTTATAAACATGACTCCAAACACTCAAAACTCTGATTTTAAGGAGGCAACATTGGCTGTCGACAAAAACAATAATACTCTTTTACAAATTGTACTTAAACTTAAAGATAATTCTGTAGCAAAAATTAATATCAGTAACTACAATTCAAATTATAAGTTCAACGACTCTACTTTCATCTTCAACAAATCAGATTATCCGGGTGTAGAAATCATTGATTTGAGATAATTTGTTTTGTTTACTATAGATAGATTTTTACTATATCATTTTATTAGTTATCAAAATTAATGTAACTTTGAAACAAATAAAAAATATGAACCTTCTCTTAATTAGAGAAGGTTTTTTAAACGCATACACAATATGAGAAATAAAGTACGATGTCTGATTATTGGATCAGGACCTGCCGGATATACAGCAGCTATTTATGCATCACGAGCAAACCTGGAACCTGTATTGTTTGAAGGGATGCAACCCGGAGGACAATTAACAACTACAACTGAAGTGGAAAACTTTCCGGGTTATCCTGAAGGAATTACAGGACCGGAATTAATGGAGGACTTGAAAAAACAAGCTCAACGCTTTGGTGCTGAGATATATCCGGGAAGGGCTACAGCTGTTGATTTTTCTGTACGGCCTCTAAAAGTGACTATCGATAATGAACAAGTAATTGAAGCGGATTCGGTGATTATCTCTACTGGGGCTTCAGCAAAATATTTGGGCATTCCGGATGAAACAAAATATGCGGGACAAGGGGTTTCGGCATGTGCTACATGCGATGGCTTTTTCTATCGTAAGAAAAAAGTTGCAGTCGTTGGAGGTGGAGATACGGCTTGTGAAGAGGCTACTTATTTGGCTGGTCTGGCAGATAAAGTATATTTGATTGTCCGTAAACCTTTTTTGAGAGCTTCTCAAATTATGCAAGATCGGGTAAAGAATAACCCAAAAATTGAGGTGCTTTTTGAACACAATACTCTTGGATTGTTTGGCAACAACGGTGTTGAAGGTGTACATTTAGTAAAACGACTTGGACAGCCTGACGAAGAGAAGGTTGATATTGCTGTTGACGGATTTTTCCTTGCTATTGGACACAAACCTAATACAGAAATCTTTAAAGACTATTTGACATTGGATGAAACTGGTTATATCATAACAGAACAACCGACCACAAAGACTAATATTGAAGGAGTTTTTGCCGCAGGTGATGCTGCTGATACAATTTATAAACAAGCAATTACCGCTGCTGGAACAGGTTGCCGTGCGGCAATGGATGCAGAAAGATATTTGTCTGAAAAGGGTCTGTAATCAATAAAAAAAGAGGGTTACTCATTGAAGAGTAAACCTCTTTTTTCTTATTATCATATTTCCTTACGACTCATGTCATATGTGATCATCCACCAAATACCGAATTTATCTCGCAAACTTCCATAATAATCTCCCCAAAACATCTCATCCATAGGCATTTCTACCTCGCCTTCAGAAGAGAGTTCGTTGAATAATCTGTCCGCCTCTTCGCGACTGTCGACAGAGATACAGATATAGTTGCTGTTACCTGCTTTGTAACCGACACTCTGAGCGCCAAACACGTCTGATCCCATTAGAACTTCTTCACCAATAGGAAGGGAGACATGCAACACAAGATTGCGTTCTTCTTCGGAAATTGTCATTCCTTCCATTTTGATATCTCCATATCTCATTATGTCTCCCTTAAAATCACCGCCAAAAACGGACTTGTAGAAATTGAAAGCTTTTTCACATGTACCATTAAAATTTAGGTACGGATTTAATTTTACCATAATTTTTATTGTTTAAGTAGTTGAAAAGAATAAAGAAAACTCGCTTGATATCATGCCCATCGGAATTTAATGTTTGGCAGCTCTAAAATGATGCACTGATTGCCTCATTAACAGAAGGATAAAGAAATTGATATCCCGTAGAAAGGATTTTTTGCGAAGAGACACGACTTCCCTCAAGAACCATGCCTGCTGATTTACCCATGATAAGTCGCATTAGGAAAGACGGAATATTAGGAAAGAATAATGGACGATGCAATTCCTTTGCTAATGCTCTCGTAAACTCAGCATTCGTGACATGTTGCGGGGCTACGGCATTATAGATACCATGCATCAATTTGTTTTCTACTGCTTTAACATACATATTACAGAGATCTTCTAAATATATCCAACTCATATACTGCTTACCATTTCCAAAAGATGCACCCATTCCAAACTTTGTAAGCATCTTCATCTTTTTGAATCCTTCATTATCATTAGAAATTACGAATGCAGTACGTAATACTACAGTACGAATTCCTAACTCTTCATGAAAACCTAATGCTGCTGCCTCCCACTTTTTGCAAGTACTACTGAGAAAATCATTTTGTGCGGGTTGATCTTCTTCAGTATATATTTTATTGCTTGTATGCATTCCATAATACCCAACTGCCGAAGCAGAAATGAATGCTTCAGGTCTTTTTGACATCAACATGACTGTTCCTAATAACATCTTTGTCGTCTGTACGCGACTCTCTACAATCTGCTGCTTCTTACGCGGGGTCCATAGACCCTTACCAAGGTTCGATCCCGCCAAATGAATAATAACATTGGCCTTTTCTAGAGCTTCTTTGTCTATTTCGTTTTTTTGGTAGTTCCAACGGTATTGGGGAATTTCAGCATTCATATTCCGTTCTCTGCTTAACCAAATCACGTTGTATCCTTTCTCAAAGAGTATCTCGGAAAGTCGACTTCCAATCATACCCGAACCTCCTGTTATTAAGATTGTCTTCATCATAAATTTGGTTTATGGCTAAACAAATAAAGACGGCAATTGTTGCCGTCTTTATATTTTAGTATTATAAATTTTAATTATAAGTGTCGCTCCTATTTAGATCTTTATTTTTTAAGTATATTTAACATTATTCTATATCGCAACTTGATCCTGACTTTCCTTACCCCGCTCTCACTATGCTTTCACCATGCTCCCACTATGCTCCCACTATGCTCCCACTATGGTCTCACTCTCCTCTCACTAAAATTTCATCATAATTACATCATCTTTTCACCAAAATTCAACTCAAGTCATAAATATCTCCTGCGCATTTTTAACAATATTTAACCGCGACTATTGAAATCGCAACTTTACTAATTTACCATCCATCGCTGATACAAATAACTCGTTCTTGTCTGTAGGTAAAATCATGTTTATTAGTCCATTCGATATGCGGTACTTCCACAAAAAACTGCCGTCTAAAGCTCGATAGGCATAAATCAATCCTTTATCTGTTGGCGCAAACACTATTCCATTTTTTTCAACAACAGCGGTAGGGGTTAATTCATATCCCATATCGTCTCCTGATGAAATCCATTTTATTTTCCGCTCAGGAACAGTTGCATCTATTGCTATGACTTTTCCATCCATCGTTTTGGCATAGACGGTATTACCATCTTCTGAAATGCCAATGGACTCGCGGACTCTGTTTTCTGGATCATTTATTCGCCACACTTCTGAACCGGACTTTTCGTCTAAAACAGTCATATAACGATCGGGGGATGCAAGGTATATTCGTCCGTGTGTCAATACTGGCCATACTTGAGCGGGCGAAAACATGCGGTTCGCCTGACCGCTATTCCAGATCCAAACGGGTTTTCCGGTTTTTACATCGAGGGCGTAAAACTCATTTCCCCAACTGCCAAAAAACAGCTTACCTTCTTTCAATAAGGGACGGGTAACAACAAAATTCTTTACTTTGTCAAAATCCCAAACGGGGTTTCCTGTGTCTACATTCCAAGCACGACAATGACCGTCGCTACCGGCGACAATTACCAGTTCTTCCGTACATACGGGTGATGAAACTACGGCTTTATCTGACTTCAACTTATACTTAAGTTTTCCACTTTTCAGGTTGATGCCATAAACGTAACTGTCTGAAGAAGCAACCCATACATCGTTTTTGTAAACCGTTGGAGTAGAATATATTTTCCCATCGGTTTTATATGTCCACAGTTCTTTACCGTTTTTGGCTTTCACGACTTTTATCTCGCCTGCTGTATTGGTATAAATGAGTTTTCCACTTGACAAATACATACCGCTTCCCATATCACTGGTTTCCTGAATACTCCAGACTTCTTTGACTAAACGATTTGTTTTGTTCATTTCAAAATCGGGACGTGGTGGATTAATTTCCCAACGTGGCTTCTGGTCTGTGTTATAGATTAACCACGGGACTTGGGTATCTGCAAAAACAATTCGCTCTTGAAGGTAAATGGAATCTGGGGTTACTGAAACAATATTGTAACCGCCAAATTCGGCTTTTGCTCGTAAATTTGAACGTGCCATAGCTGCATTTGCGCCCTCAAAATTCAGCTTATTATTGTTATGCCCGTGTCCGCACAACATAAGTTGCACATTGTAAGGACGAAAGGCATCTAACACTTCAAACCAGTTGTTTAATGAATTGTCCATTGGATAATGATTGACATAGATTATTGGGGTTTCTTTGTCTATCTGCTTCAATTCATTGAAAAACCAGGTGAGGTTCTCACGGGGAATTTGCCCGGGTCCCATTCTCATATTGGGTCCTGAGGCTAATCCTATAAATCGATATCCTTTGTATTCAAAACCAAAAGTCTCTGCTCCAAAAATGCGCAAAAAACTGTTCGTTCCACTCTCCGACCAATTGGAATCATGGTTACCGGGAAGCACATAAAACGGTTTCTGTAAACCAGTTAAGATGTTCTTGGCTGTCGCTAGCTCAACATCTGAACCAAATTCAGTAACATCTCCTGATACTATGACAAAATCTATATCGGGCTGACTATTAATGTCTTGAACTGTACGACATAAATCTGTATCGTTATTGGGATTACCAATATGGGTGTCTGTGACAATGGCAAACTTGAAAGGTTCTACTTTACTTTGCGGTAAAGCACTTAACGACAGACATATAATGGTAATAAAGAGAAGTAAACGTTTCATTATTTTTGCTTATTTGTACTTTTAAAATATTCGCTAAAATACAATGCTTGATACTTGATTGAATTCTTCCAATAATCCCAATTATGTACACCGGGACGGGATATGTAATCGTGTGGGATATTTCTGTACAGCAATTCTTCGTGCAATTTCTCGTTCACTTTATAAAAGAAATCGTCTGTACCACAGTCAATAATTATCTTTAACGAATTGGGTGTCAGCAGATATAATTGATTTATAACCGTGTTCTTTTCCCAATTTTCGGGATACTCACTTTGTTTACCTAATCGTTCTGATAAGCCCCAGTTATTAGGAAACGGTCTGATATCAACACCTCCACTCATACTACCGCATGCACCAAATATGTCCTGATTTCGAAAAGCTAAATATAATCCACCATGTCCACCCATGCTCAAACCGGTTATAGCCCTACCCTCACGAGTTGAAATAGTTTTGTAGTTTCTGTCTATCCAATCGATCAATTCTTCTGTGATATAAGTTTCGTACTTAAAGGTTGAATCTACCGGACTGTCAAAATACCAACTTGACTGATGTCCATCGGGTGTAACAACGATCATATTATGGGTATCGGAAATCTCTTTGACTTCTGAAGTGTTGCCCCATGAAGTCTGATCCCCACCATGACCGTGCAAAAGATACAGTACAGGAAACTTTGATGTACTTTTTGAATAGGATTCAGGTGTGATAACTATGGCTTTAATTTGTTTTTGCATAGTTTTACTGAAAACAGTAACGGTGTCCACATTTGCCGACCAAACAGTGGTGAACAATATGGAAAAGAATAAAAGCGTCAATAAAATTCGTTTCATTATTATGTTTGTTTTAAGAGTTTTCAAAGATAATCAGAATCCTGTTATCTGAAGAATCTATAATTGGCAAATTATGTTCAAAGAACTATTTCATGTATTTTTTGTTTTATTATGAGATAATAATTAACACTAAAATAAATGGATGTACAATTAAAACTTGAGAAAAAGAAAGGTCGGTTTTTCATCAATAAAGATGATGCCCAAATTGCAGAACTTGATTTTATTCTGGAAGCAAATGTTATGGATGCATATCACACGGGTGTAAGGAAAGAATTTGAAGGTCAGGGAATTGCGGGAATTCTTTTCGATGAAATGATTAAGTACGCACGCGATAATAGTTACAAAGTTATTCCTACATGTCCTTATATTTTAGCTAAATTCCGCAGACATCCTGACGATTTTGCAGAAATTTGGGTCAAAGATGAAGAATAGTCTCTTTTAAATATTGACTAGTTAAACTATCTCTAATTATATAAGTCTAAATATCCATATAAATCAAAGTAATACAATGGGATTGAATTTTGAGACAATCAGCGCAATTGCACTTGGCATAGGACTAAGTGCCAGTACAGGTTTCAGAGTGTTTATTCCACTACTCGTTGCCAGCATAGCAGCCTATTTTGGTATTTTGCCACTGGGCGAAAGCTTTGAGTGGTTGGGATCTTTACCGGCTTTAATTTGTTTTGGTATAGCTGCTATAGTAGAGGTTCTCGCATATTACATCCCTTTTGTGGATAACTTATTAGACAGTATTGCAACTCCTTTATCAATTGTTGCAGGTACATTATTAATGACATCGGTTTTTCCCTCAGATAATGAGTGGATGAAGTGGATTATGGGATTTGTAGTCGGTGGTGGAGCGGCTGTCACAGTACAAAGCGGAACTGCACTAGCTCGACTTGCATCATCTCAATTTACTGCAGGTACTGCCAATCCGGTATTCTCAACAACCGAAGGTGTTGCTTCAATAGGTGTTGCAATCATGTCCCTGATTACTCCTATTTTAATAGGAATATTGGTAATTATTTTTCTAATAATTTTATTAAGGTTCATAGTTAAAAGTCTGCATAAGAGAAAGAACAATTTGACTGAGAATGGAGAATTAAACAGATAAATATAAATCATTCGCAATCTCAATTCTTAGATATCATTTTTTGAATCATTCTGTTAGTTAATTTATTTTAAAATATTCGTTTTATAGCTAGCATTTTGTACTATTTACCTTAAATCGAAGTCAGACTGATAGTTGAAAGTTTCTTTCATAAGAATTTATGTTCTCAACATGCGATTAAATCGGATTCAGGGCTGAATTAAACAAGATTTTATTTATTCTTTTAACAGACTAATTCATTTGTTAATTGAATAATTTTCGTAAATTTGTAGATAAATTATCGGAATAAAATATATATTATTTTTATGTCAGAAATCATAGGGCATATATCTCAAATTATTGGACCAGTAGTAGATGTAGCATTCGAGTTATCAGATAAGGACTTGGACAAACTACCGCCAATAGATGAGGCACTTACAATAGATAGAGGCAATGGAAACATCCTTGTACTTGAGGTTCAACAGCACATCGGTGAAAACACGGTTCGTACTGTTGCAATGGATAGTACTGATGGTTTAATGCGTGGAGTAGAAGTTCGAACTGCTGGTAAATCGATATCAATGCCGGTAGGTGATCAAGTAAAAGGCAGATTGATGAATGTGATTGGCAACCCAATCGACGGATTAAAGCCACTCAGCAGAGAAGGTGAATATCCAATTCATCGTGAAGCTCCTAAATTTGAAGATCTTACTACATCGGAAGAAATTCTCTATACTGGAATTAAAGTAATCGACCTTCTCGAACCTTATTCAAAGGGTGGTAAAGTAGGTTTATTTGGTGGTGCTGGCGTTGGAAAAACAGTACTTATCATGGAGTTAATCAACAATATAGCAAAAGGGCACAGTGGTTTTTCTGTATTTGCTGGTGTTGGTGAACGTACTCGTGAAGGAAATGATTTATTACGTGAAATGATAGATTCCGATGTAATTAAATATGGCGAAGAGTTCAAGAAAAGCATGGATGAGGGCCATTGGGATCTTAGTAAAGTTGATTATAACGAAGTTTCAAAGTCTCAAACTACTTTGGTCTTTGGTCAAATGAATGAACCTCCTGGTGCACGTGCTTCAGTTGCTTTATCTGGATTATCAGTAGCTGAATCATTTCGTGACCAAGGTGAAGGAAATGATATTCTTCTTTTTATTGATAATATTTTCCGTTTCGTGCAGGCAGGATCTGAGGTTTCAGCACTTCTTGGTCGTATGCCATCAGCAGTTGGATACCAACCGACTTTGGCTTCTGAAATGGGTGCTTTGCAAGAACGCATTACATCTACAAAGCATGGTTCAATCACTTCTGTTCAAGCAGTATATGTTCCTGCGGATGACTTAACAGACCCTGCTCCGGCAACAACTTTCTCTTATTTGGATGCGACTACAGTGCTAAGCCGCAAAATATCATCGCTAGGTATTTTCCCAGCAGTTGATCCTTTAGAATCAACATCGCGAATACTTTCACCTGAAGTCGTTGGCGAAGAACATTATAACGTAGCATCACGTGTAAAACAGATTTTACAGCGGAATAAAGAATTACAGGATATAATCTCTATCCTTGGCATGGAAGAATTATCTGATGAGGACAGACTAACTGTAAACCGAGCAAGAAAAATTCAACGATTCCTTTCTCAACCATTTCAAATGGCTTCACAATTTACGGGTGTCCCTGGTGTTATGGTCCCAATAAAAGAAACTATCAGAGGTTTTAAAATGATTCTTGACGGTGATATGGATGAATATCCCGAAATGGCATTTCTTAACGTTGGCACGATTGATGAAGCTATTGAAAAAGGTGAAAAATTGATTGAACAATCAAAACAAATATAAGATTTACATTAACTTATTTAGTTTCTAAATAATGCAATTGGATATACTTACACCTGAAAAAAAATACTTTAGTGGAGAAGTATCAAGTGTTTCAGTTCCTGGAACTGTAGGCTCATTTTCCATGCTAAAAGATCATGCTCCAATCATTTCATTGTTGAAAAAAGGGAAAATTTCGTATGTTCATAATGAAAAAACCACAACACTATCTATCTTGAACGGTGTAGTGGAAATGAATAATAATAAGATAACAATTCTTATCGAATCTGTTAAAGATTAATTATGAAAAGTTTACTAAACCATTTTCTGATTATACTTACACTTGTAATGTTATTTTTTGGCGTAGGGATTCAATGGATTCAAACGACATTTTTTTCAGAAACAGTATTTAAGGGTTATTGGATTTTGCCAATATTCTTTTTTGTAGTCGGGGTAGTACTATTATTAATACTTGGAAAAGCGGTTAAATCAGATTCGAAAAATCTCATCAAAAAATACATGGTTATGAAAGTGGCAAAAGTAATTTGCAGCTTAATATTAGTCGTCATTTATTGGGTTGTGAATAAAGCAGATATCTATAATTTTGCGGTTATGTTCATTATTTATTACCTATTATTTTTGATAATAGAAACATATATGCTTCTCAAATTAGAAAAATGGATGAAAGAAGAATTAGAAAGATTGGACAAAATGTTGAAACAATCAAATAAAAATAAGGAACAACAGAATATTATAAATGAAAAGTAAGATCAACATTTATTATCTACTCATTATATGTTTGCTGTTCGTTTCAACTTCGTTAAGATCGGCAGAACAATCTTCTTCAGAGAATGCATCTAAAGAAGGTGATGTTAAAGAATTGATTCTGGGACATATAGCCGATTCATATGAGTGGCATGTTTTTAGTAGTGGCGATATTCATGTAACAATACCATTACCAATTATTCTTTATAGCAAATCTAAGGGTTGGAATATTTTTATGTCTAATAAATTTCATCAGAATGACGGCTCATATAATGGATACTACATTTCAGATAAAGGTATACATAAAGACAAAATTATTGAAAGAGACGCATTAGGAAATGAAAGCAGACCATTAGATTTATCACTAACAAAAAATGCAGCATCATTATTGATGGCATCTATCCTATTGATCATCATTGTAATGATTGTTGCACGGTCATATCGACAGGATCCGATTAATCCTAAGAAAGGATTTATCGGGATGATGGAGATACTAATTGTTTCAATAAACAATGATATTATTAAACCTACTATTGGTGAAGGTTCTGACAAATATGCACCATATTTATTGACACTCTTCTTTTTTATATTTATAAATAATCTATTGGGATTGATACCGATCTTTCCTGGTGGGGCAAATGTTACTGGTAATATAGCCATAACATTAGTCTTGGCATTAACAACTTTTTTTGTTGTTACTTTTTCAGGAACAAAAGAATATTTCAAAGATATATTCTGGCCTGATGTTCCGACATGGTTGAAAGTTCCCATTCCATTAATGCCCGCAATTGAATTAGTAAGTGTAATAACGAAGCCATTTACGTTGATGATTCGTCTATTTGCAAATATTATGGCCGGACATTCTATTGTACTTGGATTAACCTGTGTTATCTTTGTGACAGTAAGTTTAGGGACAGCAATAAATGCTACTATGACAGGAGTTGCAGTTGTATTTGTTGTTTTTATGGATTTTGTTGAACTATTAGTTGCCTACATTCAGGCATATGTATTTACTATACTGACAGCTCTTTATATTGGAATGGCACGAATAAAACCGCATCATACAAAACATATCGAGGAATCAGTAATTGAGGATTAAAAAAAGGGTAAATTTTCAAATTATATAATAACGATTATTAAAACTAACATTATGTTATTACTTTCAATTTTATTACAAGCTGCTGAAGCAGGTTTAGGAACATTGGGATTATCATTGGGAACAGGAATTGCAGCTATTGGAGCTGGCATTGGAATTGGCAAAATCGGTAGTTCTGCAATGGAGGGAATTGCTCGTCAACCCGAAGCAGCAGGCGATATTCGTTCAACAATGATTATTGCTGCGGCACTTATCGAAGGTGTTTGTTTGTTTGCAGTAGTAGTTTGTGGTTTCATTCTTTAAAAAACTAAAAAAGAATGTCTCTATTAACTCCTGAACCTGGTCTCGTGTTTTGGATGCTCATTGCATTCGGCATTGTTGTGTTCATATTAGTAAAGTTCGGATTTCCGGTTATAATTAAATCGGTCAATACACGAAATGCCTATATCGACGACTCCTTGCTGGCTGCAAAAAAAGCACATGATGAACTTGCTACTGTTAAGAAAAGCAGCGAAGCACTTATAGGACAAACACGTCACGAACAAGGTAAACTCATTGAAGAGTCAGCCAAAACACGTGATCAGATGATTGAAATGGCGAAAGTTAAAGCTAAAGAAGAAGCTGATAAGATAATATCGAGCGCCAGGATACAAATTCAAGCAGAAAAGGAGAATGCATTGAGGGAAGTAAGAAGTGAAATTGCTCTCCTATCGATAGATATTGCTGAAAAAGTACTTCGCCAAGAATTAGATAAGAATGAAAAGCAAATGAGTATGATAGACCGTTTGCTTGATGAAATTGAAATATCTAAATCATAAACTGAAATGAATGAAGGATTAATCTCTTCGAGATATGCAACAGCATTGTTGAATTTTGCTACTCAAAATGATGAGGAGAAAAAGGTATATGCAGAAATGACATTCCTTGCTCAAATATTCAAGATAGTAAAAAAATTACAACAAAGTTTGTCAAGTCCAGTTGTATCAAAATCAAAAAAGAAAAAGATCCTTTTAACGGCAGTCGGAGGTAATGTATCCAACAGTATGGATAAGTTTTTTGACCTGCTAATAGAAAACAAACGAGAAAGCAAACTTGAATCCATCGCTAATCGATTTACAGAACTCTATAGAAAGCGTCATGATATTCATTTAGGAACGCTAACTACAGCAGTAAAGACCGATCCTAGTGTAATTGAGCGGTTAAAGGTTATGATTGAGAAACAAATTGGAGGAAAGGTTGAATTTACGAGTGAGGTAAATCCAGATATCGTTGGAGGTTTCATACTTCAAGTTGAGGATTATAGGTGGGATGCCAGCATTTCCGGTCAATTGAATCGAATTAAGAAAGAATTAAAACAAGTAAACAAAATATAATTGAAATCATACAAGTAATCAGCTTGTTAACGATGCAAAAATATGTCTGATAATTCAATAAAGACAAGTGAAGTTTCCAAAGTGTTGCAGATGCAACTAGAAGGAATAGACACTGATGTCAAATATAAAGAGACCGGTGTTGTAATGAGAGTGAGCGATGGAGTTGTCCGAATTTTTGGATTGCGCAATGCCCAGTCTAACGAATTACTAGAATTCGAAAATGGCTTAGAAGCAATTGTGATGAATCTAGAAGAAGACAATGTTGGCGCCGTCTTATTAGGGGCTTCGTTTGAAGTAAAGGAAGGAGATATTGTAAAGCGCACTAATCGTGTAGCCTCCATATTTGTTGGAGAAGGTATGCTTGGAAGAGTAATAAACACTCTAGGCCAACCAATTGACGGAAAAGGGAAAATATCAGGTGAACTACTTGAATTACCTCTTGAAAGAAAAGCTCCTGGTGTAATCTTTCGTCAGCCTGTGGATACTCCTTTGCAAACAGGTTTAAAATCTGTTGATGCTATGATTCCAATTGGTAGAGGTCAGCGCGAACTAATTATTGGAGACCGCCAAACCGGAAAATCAAGTATTGCTATTGACACCATTATCAATCAAAGGAAAAACTATGAAAATGGTGATCCTGTTTATTGTATATATGTAGCAATTGGACAAAAAGGGTCCACAGTAGCCTCAATTGTAAATACTCTAACTGAGTATGGAGCAATGCCATATACAACTATCGTTGCAGCAAACGGTTCAGACCCGGCAGCTATGCAATATTACGCACCATTTGCCGGTGCAGCCATTGGAGAATATTTCCGTGATACCGGTAGGAATGCTTTAGTTGTTTATGATGATTTATCGAAACAGGCAGTCGCATACCGAGAAGTATCATTGATTCTACAACGCCCTTCAGGACGTGAAGCCTATCCGGGAGATATTTTTTATCTTCACTCAAGATTACTGGAACGCGCTGCACGTATAATTACACAGCAAGAGGTTGCTGAAAACATGAACGACCTTCCCGAAAGTCTCAAAGGCAAAGTTAAGGGTGGAGGTTCACTTACAGCACTTCCTATTATTGAAACCCAAGCTGGCGACGTATCAGCGTATATTCCAACAAACGTAATTTCAATTACAGACGGTCAGATATTTTTGGATACAGACTTGTTTAATCAAGGAAATCGTCCGGCAATCAATGTTGGTATTTCAGTATCTCGTGTGGGTGGTAATGCACAAATAAAGCCGATGAAAAAAGTTGCCGGTACATTAAAGATCGACCAGGCTCAATATCAGGAATTGGCAGCATTTACCAAATTTGGTGGAGATATGGATAAAGTAACCGCTATGACTATAAATAAAGGATTAAAGAATGAGCGATTACTTGTTCAAGCACTTCATGATCCTATGAGTGTTGAAAAACAGGTTACTGTTCTTTATTGCGGTACAAATGGACTATTAGCAAATGTTCCCATCGACAAAGTGCAAGAATTTGAAAAGCAGTTTCTAAATTCTATAGAGATCCATCATCAAAAAGATGTGCTTGATGTAATTAGAAGTGGAAAAATTGACGATGATGTTACTCGTAAAATAAGGCTCACTGCCGCTGAAACAATTAAACAAATCGTAAAATAATTTTAATTCACTGGAAATGGCTTCTTTAAAAGAAATAAAATCTCGAATTCAATCAGTCAAATCAACGCAGAAAATCACATCAGCGATGATGATGATTTCTTCTGCCAAATTAAAGAAAGCCCAGTATACAATAGAGAATCTGTATCCTTACGAAAAGAAGATGGATGAATTACTGAGTATTTTCTTAAGTTCAGAATTTGATTATCCATCTCCTCTTTCAGAAATTCGCAAAGTCAAACGTGTTGCAATTGTTGCATTCTCATCCAACTCAAGTTTGGCAGGCAGATTCAATAATAATGTAATTAACAAACTAAAAGAAACTGTAAAGAATTACCAACATCTTGAAAAAGAGGACATTCTCATCTACCCTTTTGGAGATAAAGTAGCAAAGGCTACAAAAGCTTTAGGATTTATACCACAAGGTAATTATAATGATGAGAGTGAAACTCCTTCTTATGATATGGCACAAGTATTTACAGGAAAGTTGATTGACTTGTTCCTTGCTAAAAAAATTGATGAGGTAGTTCTAATTTACCACCATTTCAAAAACAGGGCAAACCAGGTCCTTACAACAGAAACATTTCTTCCAATACAATTAAAGCCGGTAAATCCAAATCAAATGACATTAGATTATCTTGTTGAACCGGATAAGACAACCATCATTAATCTGTTGATTCCTAATGTGTTAAAACTTAAATTCTATACAGTTCATGCCGATTCAGTCACTTCAGAACATGCAGCACGAGCAATGGCAATGCAGATTGCAACAGACAATGCAGATGATTTGATTAGTGAACTGACCATTCAGCACAACAAATTGCGTCAACAGTCCATCACAAATGAATTGCTTGATATTGTCAGCGGTTCATTCGGGAAAAAGAAATAGCACACATACCGAGTAAGCTTTCGATATATTTTTTGGGATAAAAGTAATGGAATTTGAGATAAATTTCATTGGACCATAGTGAGACCATAGTGAGAGGAGCGTGAGACCATGGTGAAAGTTGTACCGATAGTGCATTGAAGTAATGTGAGACAATAATTACCCCTTACCTAAATATCACCCTACTTATCTTATTAAATCGATCCTTTCTCGGTATTTATTTTCAGATACTCATAAAATGCTAATTGTGCCCTCACCAGCGGCTGATCATCATGTTTAAAAATATTTTCCATATTTTCATCCACCCAAACCGCACTTTGATTATCTGAAAGTTGAATGTTCAGCATATCTATCAACTGTTTCTTAAGACGTTCCGACTTAATTGGGAATGCTGATTCAATTCTGCGCCGCAAGTTTCGCTCCATCCAGTCGGCCGATGAAAGATACACATTTTCATGTCCTTCATTAAAGAAATACCAAACGCGACTGTGCTCCAAATAAGCATCCACAATTCTGGTAACTTTAATATTCTTACTATACGACTGATTAGGGATTAAACAGCAAACTCCTCTTACAATAAGATCAATCTTAACTCCAGCTTCACTAGCCACATATAAAGCATTAATCATTTCTTTGTCTTCCAAACTATTCATTTTAAGAATGATGCGCCCTACCCCCCCCTGCTTTACGTTAGTAATTTCACGATAAATCATTTTTAATATTTCCGGAACCATATTAAATTGGGCTACTAACAAGTGTTTAAATTCTCTATGATGTGGCTTTCCTTCCAAAATATTAAATATCTCATCAATATCATGAATAATATCTTTGTCGGAAGTCAGCAATCCGCAATCAGAGTATTGCCTTGCTGTCTTTTCATTAAAGTTACCCGTACTGAGATAAGCATAACCTTTTAACGGTTGATCCGGTTCGTTGCTTCTTTTTCTAACATATGCCAGTTTAGCATGCACTTTTAGTCCCGGCAAGCTATAAATCACATTTATTCCCGCCTCTTGCATCATTTCGGCAGAAATAAAATTATTCTCCTCGTCGAACCGCGCTTTCATCTCAACAAACACCGTTACTTTCTTTCCATTTTTAGCTGCACTGATAAGTGAATTTATGACCGCCGAATTTTCTGCAACTCGATACTGCGTGACTTTTATTTCCAAGACTTTTGGATCAAAAGCAGCCTGCATCAAAAACCGAAGCAGATAATCAAACGATTGAAATGGGAAATTTAGAAGCACATCCTGATTACGCAAAACCCTGAGAATGGAAGTGTTATCCTCTAATACAGGTACACGCAAAGGTGCCGGCAACTGTCGTTTCAGACGCTGTCCCACCGGATTTGGAAGTTTGGATAGTTCCTGAAGATTTAAATACTTTCCCGATGGAAGAAGTTCCTCCTCTTCAATTTCGTACGATTCACATAAATATTTTAAGAAATAATTAGACATACTCCGATCGTACTGAAAACGTGTTACCGCTCCAATTTTTCTTTTTCGCACTTTCTTGAGTATCTTTTCAGCTATATTATTCTGGTCTTCGTTTTCTAAAGTGAAATCAGCATCGCGAGAAATAGTGATGCTGTAACAATCAATAATTTCATAACCGGGAAAAACACTGCTTAGATTAGCTTTAATTATATCATCAATAAACATGATAAAATATTTTCCATCAAACGAAGGCAACTCGATAAACCGTGGAATCTTTGTATAAGGAATTTTCATGATGGCATAAGTATATTGTGATTCGCTTCCACCTGTTCTCTTCTTTTTCTTTTTTAGTAGACTGACAACCTGATAAATACGACCGTCTTGAATGAATGAATGGATGTCGTCTTTCTGTATTATCATCGGTTGCAGATAAGGGAAAACTTCTTCGTTAAAATATTTCTCTACAAATGGTTTATGAAATGGATTTACATCATGCGTTTGATACAAAATGATATGATTCCTCTCCAACTCGGGCAAAATCATTAAATTGAATATATAATTATATTCTTTTTGATGCTCTGTCACAATCTCTCTGATCTGCGTTAATACTTGAAGAGCTTCTTCAACGGTTTCGTCACGTTCAACGCTGTCAATCAAGGAACTATGATATCCTGAAACGCGCACCTTATAAAATTCTTCAAGATTAGATGAATATATTGACAAGAATTTAATCCGCTCGTAAACAGGAAGTCGTTCATCTTTTGCTTCCATTAATACCCTATGATTAAATGACAACCAGCTGATGTCTCGTTTAAAATATGAATATTGCTCCTTTTCCATAGCAGAATTATAATTATTTTTTGTAAAAATACTAACTTTGTTGAAATAATAAAAGATTGATGAAGAAAATTGGATTATTATCTGACACCCATGATTATTGGGATCCTACTTTTGAAACTTATTTCGAAAATTGCGATGAGATTTGGCATGCGGGCGACATAGGCTCAATGGATGTTGCTAGTAAGTTTGAAGCTTTCAAACCTTTCAGAGCTGTTTACGGAAATATAGATGACTACAGAGTGCGTCTGGCTTTCCCGGAAAAACTTCGGTTTACTGAAGAAAATGTTGAAGTCGTTATCAAACATATCGGTGGATATCCTAATAAATACGATCCTTCAATCCGCAATGAATTGGTTACCAATCCGCCAAAACTTTTTATATCAGGTCATTCGCACATTTTGAAAGTTATGTATGACAACAAATTGAAATGCTTGCACATGAACCCAGGTTCTGCCGGAATTTATGGAATTCATAAAGTCAGAACATTATTGCGTTTTGTTATTGATAATGGAAATATTAGAGATTTGGAAGTAATTGAAATAGCAAAAAGATGGTAGTTTTTTAATATAGATTATACATCAAACCAACTGCGCCTATAATCATAAAAATACTTCCAACAGCCCGGTTCAAAAGAATCAACCCGCTACGATTAAAGTGTTTACGCATTTTTGAAACAATCGATGTAACAACAAACCACCATAAAAGTGCACCAAAAGCAATAGCTGAAATGGCAATAATTATTTGAGTAGTCCCATCTTTAACCGGATTAAACGACATCTGTGTGTATAAAGTTAGAATCACAAAAATAATTGAAACATTGGAGAACGTGAGTACAAACGATGTGGCAAAGTCCTTTAAATACCGGGTCTGCATAGGCAAAACATTAGACGCCCAATCTTTTATTGGATTTGTTCTAAACAATAAAAGCCCAAATCCTATAAGTATAATACTTGAAATCCATAAAAAAGGATGCTTGTTTTCTTCAATGAAATAGGATACTTTTCCAACAGCCAACATGGTTAAAATGGCGTAAACCAAATCAGACAACATTGCTCCCACTCCAGTAGCAAAGCCATGCCAACGCCCTCTCAGCAATGTTCTTTGAATAGTTAACATTCCAATGGGACCCATTGGAGATGAAATTAATAAACCAATAATAATACCCTTTATAATAAATATAAACATATTCTAAATGACCAATAATAGTAAATCAATAGACTTTAATGTTGCAAAGATAAACTCATTTATTAAATCATACAAAAGCGCATCTTATTTTCCTCTTTTGGATTGCTTTTATTAACTTTGTAGCTTATAAGAATATAATCCACTTATCTAATAAGATACAATATTATGATTGTTTTTTTTCAGACTCCCTCTAAAACTGTTATAGCAGTAGATACTTCTGCCGAATTGTCGGCTGAAATGATTCAGCGCTTAAATTGGCTTTTCGGCAATGCAGAAAAATTGGACGTGACCGAGATAAATCAGCGGTTTATTGGACCACGTCGCGAAATGATTACTCCTTGGAGTACATGCGCCGTAGAAATCACTCAAAATATGGGGATTACGGGTATCGACCGTATTGAAGAATATAGTCTTATTTCAGATGAGTATGATCCTATGTTGCAAAGAATTTATGACAAACTGGATCAGAATATCTATAATATCGATAAAAAGCCGGAAGAGATACTTTTTATAGATAATATTTCTGAATATAATGATAAAGAGGGACTTGCACTGAGTTCTGAAGAAGTGAGCTATCTTAATAAGGTAAGCGAAAAAATGAATCGAAAACTTACGGATAGCGAGGTTTTTGGATTCTCACAAGTGAACTCTGAACATTGTCGCCATAAAATATTCAATGGGACATTTGTTATTGATGGCGAAGAAAAAGAGTATTCACTCTTTCAACTCATTAAAAAGACTTCGAAGGTTAATCCAAATGGATTGATTTCTGCATATAAAGATAATGTTGCGTTTTTTGACGGCCCAACTATTGAACAGTTTGCTCCGGCAAGTGGTGATAAGCCCGACTATTTTGAGTCAAAAGATATTGACAGTGTTCTTTCACTAAAAGCTGAAACACATAATTTCCCAACAACAGTTGAACCGTTTAACGGAGCATCTACCGGCACCGGAGGAGAAATACGCGACCGTTTATCGGGTGGAAAAGCATCACTTCCAATTGCAGGAACAGCTGTTTACATGACCTCCTACCCTCGATTAGAAAATGACAGAGCGTGGGAAAAAGCTTTAAATCCAAGAAAATGGTTGTATCAGACACCAGAGCAACTACTTATTAAAGCATCCAATGGAGCTTCGGACTTTGGAAACAAATTTGGGCAACCACTAATCTGTGGTTCTTTACTCACTTTTGAGCATGAAGAGAATTATAAGAAATTCGGGTATGATAAGGTAATCATGCTTGCTGGTGGCGTTGGTTTTGCCAACAAACGTGATGCATTGAAAGAAACACCTGAAACCGGAGAAAAAATTGTTGTTCTTGGTGGCGATAACTATAGAATTGGTATGGGCGGCGGTGCAGTATCTTCCGTTAATACCGGAGAATATTCTTCAGGAATTGAATTGAATGCCGTTCAGCGTGCCAATCCTGAAATGGAAAAACGAGTAGCCAATGTTATTCGTACGCTTTCCGAGTCGGATGAAAATCCAATTGTTTCCATACATGATCATGGTGCAGGAGGACATTTAAACTGTCTTTCAGAGTTAGTTGAACAAACCGGAGGAAAGATTGAACTAGATAGATTACCTGTAGGCGACAAAACACTTTCTGCCAAAGAAATAATTGGAAACGAAAGTCAGGAGCGCATGGGATTGCTTGTGAAAGAGAAAGATATTGAAAGAATTGAGAAAATAGCTTCCCGTGAACGTTCACCGATGTATGTTGTTGGTGAAACGACAGATGATATGAAATTTGTCTTTGAGCAGGATAATGGTATCCGACCTATTGATATGGAACTGGAGGATTTCTTTGGTAAACCACCTGTTACAATAATGAATGATAATACCGTTGAAGAAGAATTTGCTGCACCTGAATACGATATTGATAATTTAGATTCATATATCGAAAATGTGTTACGACTGGAAGCCGTTGCTTGTAAAGATTGGCTGACAAACAAAGTCGACCGCTCGGTAACAGGTAAAGTAGCTCGTCAACAATGTCAGGGTGAAATTCAGTTGCCACTAAGCGACCTTGGTGCTGTAGCACTGGATTATAAAGGATTTGTAGGGATGGCTACATCTATAGGACATGCCCCTCAAGTTGGATTAGTCGACCCTGCTGCCGGATCCGTTATGTCTGTTGCAGAAGCACTTACAAATATTGTATTTGCTCCTCTCTCAAATGGTTTACAAAGTGTTTCGCTGAGCGCCAATTGGATGTGGCCATGCCGAAACGAAGGTGAAGATGCAAGATTGTACAAGGCCGTTGAAGCTTGTTCCGATTTTGTTTGTGATCTTGGAATCAATATTCCAACCGGGAAAGATTCTCTGTCAATGACTCAGAAATATAACGATTTCAATGTACTTTCTCCGGGAACTGTGATTATTTCTGCTTCTGGTGAGGTAAAAAATATTCGAAAGATTGTTTCTCCTGTATTAGCTTATATTAAAGGCACATATCTGTATTATATTGATTTTTCATGCGATTCATTACGTCTTGGAGGATCAGCTTTGGCTCAAACCCTAAGTAAAGTTGGGGACGAAGTGCCCACAGTTACAGATGCTGAATATTTCAAGAATTCTTTCGATGCAGTACAAGAACTTTTAAATCGGGGATTGATTTTAGCTGGTCATGACATCTCTGCCGGTGGTATGATTACAACAATGCTGGAAATGTGCTTTGCGAATGCTGAAGGAGGATTGGAAGCTCGTCTTGATAAGATTCGCTATTCTGATCTGATGAAAATACTTTTCGCTGAAAATCCGGGAGTGCTTATTCAGGTAAAACATCATCATTTGGTGGAAAAGATTCTGGATGATTATGGCATTGGCTTTGCTATTGTGGCAAGACCTATTGAAGAACGCAAGCTGATTATAGAAAAGGATGAATTCAAAACGGAACTGGATATAGATAAGCTTCGTGATGTTTGGTACAAAACTTCTTATCTCTTGGATCGTAAACAAAGTGGCGAAGTTTGTGCTAAAGAACGATTCGAAAACTATAAAGAACAACCACTTAAATTCCAATTTAACAATTCGTTTACAGGAAAATTTGAGGACTTAGGTCTTGATCCTAATAGAAAAGAAAAAACAGGATTGAAAGCGGCTATCATACGCGAAAAAGGTACAAATGGCGAACGAGAAATGGCTTACTCACTCTATCTGGCAGGATTTGATGTGAAAGATGTTCACATGACCGACTTAATTTCAGGTCGTGAGACATTGGAAGATATTCAATTTGCCGTTTTCTGCGGTGGTTTCTCTAATTCAGATGTTTTGGGTTCTGCCAAGGGATGGGCCGGCGGTTTTCTTTATAACGAAAAGGCTAACAAGGCGTTGAAGAACTTTTTCGCAAGAGAAGATACGTTGAGCCTTGGAATTTGTAACGGTTGCCAATTGTTAATGGAACTTGGTCTTATTTATCCTGAGTTGGGAGAAAATCATCCTAAAATGAAACATAATCTTTCTCACAAATTCGAGTCTACTTTTGTTAGTGTAGAAATTCAACCTAACAACTCGGTTATGTTCAAATCTTTGACGGGTACCAAATTGGGGATTTGGGTTGCTCATGGCGAAGGTCGGTTTGATCTGCCAGAAGAGGAATCACAATATAATATTGCTGTTAAATATATCTATGATAATTATCCAGGAAATCCTAACGGTTCAAGTTATGAAGCAGCAGCGGTTTGCTCAAACGACGGGCGACATCTGGCAATGATGCCTCATCTTGAACGTACTATTTTCCCTTGGCAAAATGCATACTATCCTTTTGAATATCACAAGAATGATGTCACTCCTTGGATGGAGGCTTTTGTAAATGCAAGAGAATGGATCAAAAATCATAAATAAGTTACACTCATTCACAATATTAAAACTACTCTAACCCCCACACTTTGAGTTAAATATTAAAGTGTGGGGAATGGAAGTAAAGAACAATTTTTTAATGAATCAAAATATATTTGAAATTGAGATGAAAGTGCGTGACTACGAGTGCGACGCTCAAGGTCACGTAAATAATGCAAATTATCAACACTATTTAGAGGTTACTCGCCATGAATTTATGGAAAAATCAGGGCTGAATTTCTTCGACTTACATAACAAAGGAATTGATGCAGTGGTTTCACGCGTCGCAATTCGCTACAAAATCCCTTTAATTGGTATGGACGTTTTCAAATGCACAATTAGTCAGATTGAACGCGTTAGTCTGAAATATATATTTCATCAAGAAATCATTCGCTTGTCTGATAACGTGTTATGTACCAAAGGAAAAGTTGAAGTTGTGACTCTCATCAATGGTAAACTGGCTCAACCCGATATTCTTGATGAGGCATTTAAAGATTATCTATAATGGTTTCCGATAAATCTATATACCAAATTGCCCTTACACAAATAAAAGGGATAGGATTAACACTTGCGCGAACACTAATGCAGATTATTGGCGACGAGGAGGCAATATTCAAAGAAAGTACTAAGAATCTGGAACAAATACCGCGTATTTCGCGACGATTAATCAGCGAAATTCGTAATCCTGAAGTAATGAAACGTTCGGAAGAGGAACTGATGTTTGTAGAAAAGAATGCAATCGACCTTCACTTTTTCACGTCACCGCTTTATTCTCAACGACTTACCAATTGTGTTGATGCTCCAATACTCATTTATTCTAAAGGGAATACCGATTTTAACTGTGCAAAAACAATTAGTATTGTTGGAACAAGACATGCATCTGAATATGGCAAACAATGTTGTGAGAAAATAGTAAAAGAACTTTCTGAAAGAATTCCTGATTTATTAATAATAAGTGGATTAGCTTTTGGAATTGATATTTGTGCTCACCGCGCAGCATTAAAGAATAATCTTTCAACTATTGCTGTCTTGGGTCATGGATTGGATAGAATTTATCCAGCTGGTCATAGAAAAACCGCTGTTGAAATGCTCAGTCATGGGGCATTGATTTCTGAATTTCCTTCTAAGACAAGTCCCGAAGGGTTTAATTTTGTGAAACGAAACAGAATTGTTGCAGGAATGGCTGATGCAGTTATAGTTATTGAATCGGCGAATAAAGGGGGTTCACTTATCACAGCCGACATAGCTAACTCTTATTTTCGAGAGGTTTTTGCAATACCCGGAAGAATTACGGATATTCATTCGGTGGGTTGTAACAAACTCATAACAGAAAATAAAGCTGTATTATTTCAAGACACTGAGAGTTTCTTGAAACAAATGGGCTGGAATAATGATGCAAAACCACAACCTAAACAACGTGAGTTATTTGTGGATCTTAATGAAGAAGAAGAAAAAGTTGTAAATGTATTGTTTGGTAAAGATTCAATGCAGGTAAACTTGTTGGCTCTAGAACTAAATACACCTGTTGCCGACTTGTTTTTCACTTTACTCGAACTCGAAATGAAGAATATAGTAAAAGCATTACCTGGTGGCCTTTACAAATTGATTTGATTGAAATCATAAATAATAGGCTTATTTCTTTTAATGCCGTAGAATAATTTTATAACTTTAACCTTCAAACAATAATTAAAGTATTAAACATGGGATTAACTGTTGGCGATAAAATTCCTGAAATATTGGGAGTGAATCAAAATGACAAAGAAATAAAATCAAGTGATTATAAAGGTAAAAAATTGGCTTTATATTTTTATCCAAAAGATAATACTCCGGGATGTACAGCAGAAGCTTGTAGTCTTAGAGATGGATATGAAGATCTATTAGATGCTGGATATCAAATTGTTGGTGTAAGTGTAGACAGTAAAGCTTCACATCAAAAATTCATTGATAAGTTTTCTTTACCTTTTGAATTAATTGCCGACACAGATAAGAAATTGGTTGAACAATTTGGAATTTGGCAAGAAAAAACAATGATGGGCAAAAAATATATGGGTACTGTTCGTACAACATTCCTTATTGATGAAAACGGAATAATTGAACACCTTATAGCTGGTAGAAATATTGATACTAAAAACCATGCTGAACAAATTTTAAGACTGATAAAATAAAACAGAGACAATTCAAATTATATTATTATGGCTAATACAGAAAAAGAAAAAGAAGTAGATGGTAACAAAAGCGAAAAAATGAAAGCTTTGCGTGCTGCAATGGATAAAATAGAAAAGACATACGGCAAGGGCTCAATTATGAAAATGGGAGACGAAAAAGTTGAAGATATGGCCGTAATATCTTCAGGTTCAATAGGTTTAAACATTGCGCTTGGTGTGGGAGGCTATCCAAGAGGTCGTGTCATAGAAATCTATGGTCCTGAATCTTCGGGTAAAACAACTTTGGCTATTCATGCTATTGCTGAAGCACAAAAAGCCGGTGGTGTTGCTGCTTTTATTGATGCTGAACATGCTTTCGACAGGTTTTATGCCGAAAAACTGGGAGTTGACATAGATAATCTTCTTATTTCTCAACCTAATAGCGGTGAAGAAGCACTGGAAATTACTGAACAACTTATTCGTTCTTCAGCAATCGATATTATAGTGATTGACTCAGTTGCGGCTCTTACTCCAAAAAAAGAAATTGAAGGTGATATGGGAGATTCAAATGTCGGACTTCAAGCTCGATTGATGTCTCAAGCTTTAAGAAAACTAACGGGCGCAATAAGCAAAACCAATACAACATGTATATTTATCAATCAGTTACGTGAAAAAATTGGTGTAATGTTTGGTAATCCGGAAACAACAACCGGAGGAAATGCACTGAAGTTCTATGCTTCTATTCGACTTGATATCCGTGGAAATGGATCACCTTTGAAAGAGGGTGAAGAAATGATTGGTAAACCAACTCGTGTGAAAGTGGTTAAAAACAAAGTCGCTCCTCCTTTCCGTAAAGCTGAATTTGATATAATGTACGGTGAAGGTATTTCAAAATTAGGAGAAATAGTTGATATGGGCGCTGAACTTAATGTTATCAAGAAAAGCGGTTCATGGTATAGTTATAATGATACCAAACTTGCACAAGGTAGAGATGCTACAAAACAAGTGCTAAAAGACAATCCGGACTTGGCTGATGAGCTGGAAAAATTAATTTATGAAGCGCTGGCTGCAAAATAATTCATCTAAACGAGATTCCATAAAGGAGTCTCGTTTATAGTTTTTATATCATTCTAATTATTGCTATAAAATTGATGGGAACACATTATCGGTCACTAACTAATGAGGAAATAAAAACACTTGAACTTAATTACTGTACGCATGAAGATTGGTCACAAGTATTTGTAAAAAAGCCATTCAATCCCAACTACATATAAAACACTCAATTTTCAGGGGTTATTTATTTTGGATTACTGGAAAAGAATTTTATTCTTGCCGGTGGATTAAAAAAACATGCCTGCATTAATAATGCTGTTATCCATAATTGCACCATTGGTGATGATGTTGTTATCGAAAACATTCAGAATTATATTGCGAACTATCATATTGGAGATGATTGCTTTATACAAAATATAGATGTGATTTTAGTTGATGGTAAAACTTCTTTTGGAAATGGAATAGAAGTAAATGTTCTGAACGAAACTGGTGGAAGTGAAGTGCATATTTACGATAAACTGTCTTCTCATTTTGCATATATTTATGCTCTTTATAAATGTCGTCCACAACTAATTAAACAGATGAAAGTAATCATTGATAAATATACTAATGATCAATCATCAGATATGGGTTTTATTGGCAAGAATTGTAAGATAGTTAATGTTGGGTATATTAAAAATGTGAAAATAGGTTCGTATTGCAAAATAACGGGTGCTATGAAACTGAAAAACGGGTGTATAAATAGCAATGAAATTGCTCCTGTTTATGTTGGAAGAAACGTAATTGCTGAGGACTTTATTATTTCTTCTGGTTCTCATATTGATGGTGGAAGCATCATAACCAGATGTTTTGTAGGTCAGGCTTGTCTTTTGGGACATGGATATTCGGCATCTGATTCTCTATTCTTTAGTAATTGTCAGGGTGAGAATGGCGAGGCATGTGCCCTTTTTGCCGGTCCTTATACAGTCACACACCATAAATCTACGTTGTTAATTGCAAGTATGTTTTCTTTTATGAATGCTGGATCAGGCTCTAACCAAAGCAATCATTTGTACAAATTAGGTCCAATTCATCATGGTATTGTTGAGCGCGGAGCAAAAACAACTAGTAATTCGTATGTGCAATGGCCTTCAAAAGTAGGAACGTTTTCTCTTATCATGGGAAGACACTATAAACATTCAGATACAAGTAATCTTCCATATTCTTATCTTATTGAAAAAGACAACACAACATATATTTCTCCGGGAATAAATTTAAGAAGTGTAGGAACAATACGTGATGCAAAAAAATGGCCGCAAAGAGATAATAGAAAGGATGTTGTCAATCTGGATTTTATTAATTTTAATTTATTGAGTCCTTTCACAATACAAAAGGTATTTGCGGGGATTGACATTTTAAATGGACTAAAAACCAACTCAGGAGAAGATTCTGATATTTATTCTTTTCAAAGTTGCATTATAACAAATAGAGCATTAAAAAGAGGATTGTCGCTATATGAAATAGCAATCCATAAATTCCTTGGTAATTCAATTATAAAGAAACTCGAAAAGACTTTATTCAAGTCTAATCAGGAAATACGGGAACAACTAAAACCAAAAACAAATATCGGTCTGGGCGATTGGATGGATCTTGCTGGACTAATTGCTCCACAAACCGAAATTGACTCTCTACTTGATGCAATAGAAAAAGGTCAAATTAACACAATGCATGAAATAAATGATGCATTTCAGACAATGTACGAAAAATACTATGAGTACGAATGGACATGGGCGTGGAATAAAATACAAAAATTCTATCATTTATCGCTTGAAACAATCACAGCTCAAGATATTATTTCAATTATAAACAAGTGGGAAGAGAGTGTTTTAAGTTTGGATGAAATGATTTACAACGATGCAAAAAAGGAGTTCACGCTTTCTTATAAAACTAGATCGACTACAGATGAATACATTCAAATGGATAATATTGATATTAAATGTTTTAACGATACTCTAAATCAAAATCCTTTTGTAATTTCCACATTGAAGCATATGGTCGATAAAAAAGAATTAGGTTATGAATTAAGAAAAAGAATAAAACATATTATGTAGATATTTGTTTTATTCATATCTTTGTTGCCACACAAAAAATGAAATGGTAAATTCTTTCTTAAATATATGTTGTTGCTGTTGTTGCTGATCTCCTCGATTTGCGATTAACAATCATATTGTTTTAAACAACATTTTTTCACTATTTCAAAATCCCCCTTTTATGAATAAGAATATAATTGATCTTATAGAAAAGTTCAATTCTCAAACGGTTCACGTTCCAATTGATAAATATAAATTGGAGCAAGTTGTTGACATTCTTTTTGCCCAACTATTCCCGATTTGCGAAAGTCCTGATCATGGGAAAATGCATAAAAATCTAGTAGAAGTTGCGAAAATATTGTTCAAGAATATAAGTAATATTACTAATAAAGAATTTGCTAATAAAACACTTATGTCATTTTTCGAACAATTTCCAATAATCCAACAACAGCTATATGAAGATGCTCAATGTTATCTGGATAACGATCCAGCAGCAAAAAGTCTGGATGAAGTTGTTTTAACTTATCCGGGGTTTTATGCTTTATGTATATATAGATTAGCAAACATTTTGCACCAATTAGGTGTTCCACTTATTCCAAGGTTATTTACAGAACATGTTCATTCTAAGGTAGGAATAGACATTCACCCTGCTGCAAAAATTGGAAATAAGCTTTTTATGGATCACGGAACAGGTATAGTTATTGGAGAAACTACAGTTTTAGGTAATAATGTGAAAATTTACCAGGGTGTTACTCTTGGAGCATTATTAGTCGAAAAAAAACTTGCAAATGTTAAACGTCATCCAACAGTTGAAGATAATGTGGTAATTTATGCAAATGCAACTATTTTGGGTGGCGAAACTGTAATTGGACACGATTCTACTATAGGAGGAGGTGCATGGCTTACACAAAGTGTTATTCCATTCTCACTTGTCTATAATTCTGTTGATGTGAAAATTAGAACAGTTAAGGATTTTATTCAACCCATCGATTTTAGTATATAAAATATATTATTCAATATTAATTATAAAAAAGGAAACTAATTATGAAATATCAAAGTATAATAGAAGTTATTGGCAAAACGCCACATGTACAATTAAGTAGATTATTTCCGGATCATGAAGTTTGGATAAAATTGGAAAAACAAAACCCTGCTGGTAGTATCAAAGATCGTATTGCATTGGCAATGGTTGAAGATGCAGAAGAAAAAGGCTGGTTAAAACCTGGTGGTACAATTATTGAACCAACATCAGGAAATACTGGAGTTGGATTATCTTTCGTTGGAGCAGTAAAAGGCTATAAAGTAATTATTGTGATGCCCGAGTCAATGTCTGTTGAAAGACGTAGACTGATTGCTCTTTATGGAGCTGAATTGGTGCTTACACCACGCGAAAAGGGAATGAAAGGGGCAATTGAAAAAGCAGAAGAATTGCAAAAAGAAACCGCAAACTCATGGCTTCCACAGCAATTTAAGAATGCAGCTAATCCTGCAATTCATGCAAAAACAACTGCTCAGGAAATTATTGATGATTTTCCTGAAGGATTCGACTATTTAATTTCGGGAATTGGTACAGGTGGTCATATAACAGGAGTGGGTTCAAGATTGAAAGAATCCTTTCCTTCAATTCAGGTTATTGGAGTGGAACCAACTGATTCTCCAATCATAACTGAAGGTCGTTCAGGATCACATGCTATTCAGGGAATAGGTGCAGGGTTCATTCCTGACACACTAAATCTAAACATTCTGGATAGCGTTATCAAAATAACTAAAGAAGAAGCTTATGATTATGCCCGCCGTTTGGCAAGCGAAGAAGGTATTCTGGGAGGAATTTCTACTGGTGCATCATTAGCTGCCGTGGCAAAAAAGATTGGTGAACTTTCTAGCAACAAACGATTTATTACTTTCAATTATGATACAGGTGAAAGATATTTGTCAATAGAAGGATTGTTTTGATCCTTTCAAATAAATATAAAATAAAACCTCTCCAACTTATTTATTGGAGAGGTTTTTATTTTATACTTGGATATAAATTATTGTTGTACTATTTCTAATAATTCAACTTCAAATATCAAGTTAGAGAATGGAGGAATTGTACCACGATCCTGACCGCCATAAGCTAAATCATAAGGAACATATACTTTCCATTTTGAACCAACAGGCATCAATTTAAGTGCTTCTGTCCATCCTGGAATAACTTGAGTAACACCAAAAGTAGTTGGTTCATTTCTATCGTAACTGCTATCGAAAACAGTACCGTTTATCAATGTTCCTTTATAGTTTACTTTTACAGTATTTGAATCAGATGGAATAGGACCACGACCTTCTTTTATAATCTCGTATTGTAATCCACTTGGCAATGTAACAACGCCTTCTCTTTTAGCATTTTCAGCAAGGAATTGATCTCCTGCAGCAATTGAATCTTTAAATTGCTCTTTCAAAGTCACTTCTTGTTTTTTCATAGCTTCTGCCTTAGCAGCTTCCATCTTTGTTTGCATATATTGATTTGCCTGTGCTTTATCAAATGCAAGTTTATCACCTTTTAATGCACCAATAAGACCTGAAAGTAATTGATTTTCATTTACTTTTTGAGTTGTATCAGCAGCAAATGCCATCTCGCTAAATTGAGGAATCATGCCGGTCTTAATTTGATTACCGATACTTAATCCCAAGATATATGGAGTTTTTTCTTCACCACCACTCAATGATTGTTTTACACCTTTAATAAATTCATTCAATTTAGGAGCATTGACTTTATTAATAGAGTCAATTTTTGATTGAATTGCTTCTTTTTGTTTTTGGAATTCAGGTGATGCTGTAGTGTCAACCATAAGCATTTGTAACTGATACTCCAAATCATCGGTATTTTGTAAAACACCCGATTGTTCCAAAAACTGAATCAATCCTCCTTGATCAGCTAGATTTACACCATAGGCATAAGATAAGCTATCTGTAGAATTACTCAAAGATGCTTTTGGTGCTGATGCTCCACCATTACATGAAGTCAGTAACAAAGCACTAACAGTTAATGCACCTAGTGCACTTAAAAAATTTCTTTTCATTTGTTTATAAGTTAAGAATTTAATTTGATGAATATATTTTAATTTATACTATTGCTAATAATTCTACATCAAAAATTAAAGTTGAATTAGGCTCAATCATGTTTCCGGCTCCTTGTTTGCCGTAAGCTAATTCAGAAGGAATAAATAAACGCCATTTTGAACCTTCGTTCATTAATTGTAGCGCTTCAACCCACCCTTTAATTACCTGGTTTACACCAAAAACAGCTGGTTGCCCACGCTGTATTGAACTATCAAAAACTGTCCCATTAATAAGTGTTCCATGATAATGACAGCGTACTTCATCTGTATACTTTGGCATTTTTCCATCACCTTCTTTTAAGATTTCGTACTGTAATCCACTTTGAAGTTCATACACTTCAGGTCTTTTTTTATTCTCAGCTAAAAAAACCTTACCTTCGTCAATATTCTTGTTTTGCATTTCATTCTGTTTTTTGGTAAAAAAATCTTCAATCAATTGATTAGCTTCATTTGGTGTAAGTGAAGTTGTTGTATTATTCATTGTATCTGTAAAACCTTTCACAAACGACTCTGTTTCAAGATCATTGATGCCGGAATTTAATAGATTTACAGCCATATTCATGCCTAATGCATAGCTCAATTTATTCATATTTCTTTTTTATTTTAAACGGAGAACCATTATATCTTTACCGCTTAGATTATTAAAGCTACAAAATTAGTATTTAAAAGTGAATAATTCGTTTTTTGAAGGATAAAAAACTATATTTGTCATAATAAAACTCAGTAAGGTTTAAGAGATAATAAAACTATGAGAAAGAAAATTGCAGTATTAACAGGTGCAGGTATGAGTGCTGAAAGTGGCATCTCAACTTTCAGAGATTCAGGAGGATTGTGGGAACAATATCCGGTGGAGAAAGTAGCCACACCTGAAGGTTTTGCAGCTGATCCCGAGCTTGTTATTAATTTTTATAATGTAAGACGAAAAGAATTACTCAATACGAAGCCTAATCAGGGACATATTGGCCTTGCAGAAATGGAAAAAGACTTTGAAATGAATATAATAACTCAAAATATTGATAATCTTCATGAACGTGCGGGTAGTAAAAATGTAATTCACTTACATGGAGAACTCATGAAAGTCAGATCTACAAGATATCCTGAATTAATATATGAATTATCGCCGGAACATCCTGATATTAAATTAGGTGATTTATGTGAAGAAGGTTTTCAACTTCGCCCACATATTGTTTGGTTTGGAGAAGCCGTTCCAATGTTGAGCAAAGCTGCAAAACTTGCAAATGAAGCCGATATTTTTGTAATTATAGGAACATCAATGAATGTTTATCCTGCTGCTGGTCTATTGGATTACGTAAACGCTAACATTCCTGTATATCTTATCGATCCAAAAGAGGTTAGAACAAACAGAAGAAATATAAATATAATTCGTATGGGAGCATCTGAAGGTGTAAGAGAACTTCGCCGATTACTTTCAGAAATTGAATGACCGAAACGAATTGATTGAAGACTGTTTATTTACTCTTCTTTATATTTTTATTATCTTTGTTATCCAAAAAATAATATCTTGTGAGTAAAAAGCAAGTCGAAACCCCAATGATGAAACAGTTCTACGAAATAAAAGAACAGCATCCCGATGCTATTCTTTTATTTCGTGTAGGTGATTTTTACGAGACATACGCTGATGATGCTGTAGAAGCTGCTGATATATTGGGTATTACCCTAACGCGGAGATCAAGCACAACACCTAACGCCGTAGAAATGGCCGGTTTTCCACATCATGCATTGGATACCTACCTACCAAAACTTGTTAGAGCTGGAAAACGAGTAGCGATTTGTGATCAACTTGAAGATCCAAAAACGACTAAAGCCCTGGTCAAAAGAGGTATAACTGAAGTTGTTACCCCAGGTATTTCAATAGATGATAGTATGCTGAACCACAAAGAAAACAATTTTCTTTGTGCTGTTCAATCACCTAACAACAAGATATTTGGAATATCATTTCTTGACATATCAACCGGTGAATTTTTGACAACTGAAGGGAATCGTGACGAGATAGACAAACTTATTTCTAACTTTTCACCTAAGGAAATTTTAATTGAACGAGGGAACAAAAAGAATTTCGAAGAAAACTTCGGTTCACATTATTTCCTTTTCGAGTTAGAGGATTGGATATTTACTGAAGACACCGCAAAAAGTAGACTCTTAAAGCATTTCAACACAAAAAACCTAAAAGGATTCGGAGTTGAAACTTTATCTCAAGGAATTATAGCATCCGGAGCAATTCTGCACTATCTTGATATAACGCAACACAATCAACTCAATCATATTATTTCATTGGTTCGAATTGAGGAAGAAAGATATGTACGTTTAGATAAATTCACTGTTCGAAGTCTAGAAGTGCTTGCACCAATGAATGATGGTGGAAAAAGTTTACTCGACATTATCGATAAAACAGAGTCCCCAATGGGATCACGTTTACTTCGCAGATGGGTAGTTTTTCCATTAAAAGATATCAAACCAATACAAAACAGGCTTGATATAGTAGAAAACTTTTTTCGAAACCCAGACTTAAAAAATATGCTCATTGAGCAACTTTCTCAAATCGGTGATTTGGAGCGGTTGATTTCAAAAGCTGCTGTTGGAAGAATAAGTCCACGCGAAATCGTACAGTTGAAAATTGCTCTAAATGCTATTGAGCCAATTAAAGAAGCATTTTTTCAATCTGATAATTCGAGTTTGAAAGAGATGAGTGAGAAGTTGAATCCCTGTCCTATTATTAGAAACAGAATTGAAAAAGAAATAGTACCCAATCCACCTTCTATGCAAAATAAAGGAGGATATATTCGTAATGGCGTAAGCGCAGAATTGGACGAACTGAGATATATTTCACATTCAGGTAAAAACTATTTGTTGAAAATGCAACAAAAAGAAAGTGAGCGGACAGGAATCCCTTCTTTAAAGATTGGTTTCAACAATGTTTTTGGATATTATATTGAAGTCAGACATTCGCATAAAGATAAAGTTCCGGAAGATTGGATTCGCAAACAAACATTAGTAAATGCCGAACGATATATAACAGAAGAGTTAAAGGAATACGAAGAAAAGATATTAGGTGCAGAAGAAAGGATATTGGCACTTGAAGCCCAGTTATACAATTCTTTAGTAGATAGCCTTATTGAATATATTCCTATCATTCAAATAAATGCAAACATAATTGCACAAGCAGATTGTTTGCTATCATTTGCCAAAGTATCGGAATCCAATATGTATATCCGACCGCAAATAAACGACTCAGACATAATTGATATTAAAAACGGCCGACATCCTGTCATCGAAAAACAGTTGCCGCCAGATGAGTCATACATTCCAAATAATATTTATCTGGATAGTGAATCACAGCAGATAATCATTATTACAGGTCCAAATATGGCAGGTAAATCGGCCTTACTAAGACAAACTGCTCTCATTGTTATTCTGACACAAATTGGCTGTTTTGTTCCTGCAGAATCAGCAAAAATAGGTCTCGTTGATAAAATTTTTACTCGTGTTGGCGCATCCGATAATATTTCAATGGGCGAGTCTACATTTATGGTAGAAATGAATGAGGCAGCCAACATTCTCAATAACATATCACAGAAAAGTCTTGTACTTTTTGATGAATTAGGACGCGGGACAAGCACTTACGATGGAATATCTATTGCATGGGCAATTGTTGAATACCTTCATGAGCATCCAAAATCGCATGCCAGAACACTTTTTGCCACTCACTATCATGAGTTAAACGAAATGGAAAAGTCATTTAAACGCATAAAGAACTACAATGTTTCAGTTAAAGAAATCGACAATAAAGTCATCTTTATCAGAAAGTTAGTTCCCGGTGGCAGTGAGCATAGTTTTGGTATCCATGTAGCCAAAATGGCAGGAATGCCAAAAAGTATTACGCAGCGAGCCGAAGTAATATTGAAACAGATGGAAGAGAACAACAGAAAAGGCAACATTAAGAAGCCAATCGGAGAAATGATTGAGAAGCGTGAAGGATTTCAATTAAGTTTTTTCAAACTTGATGATCCTGTTCTCAGTCAGGTACGAGATGAAATTCTTAATTTGGATGTAAACAATTTAACACCACTTGATGCACTTAATAAATTAAACGAAATAAAGAAAATAGTCAAAGGAAAGTAACATGATATTTGAAGAAGACAATCTTAATGAAACCAGGACCACAGGTCATATAGAAGTGATTTGCGGTTCAATGTTTTCAGGTAAAACCGAAGAGCTACTGCGAAGACTTCGCAGGGCTAAAATTGCAAATCAATCTGTAGAAATATTCAAACCATCAATAGACGTACGTTACTCGGAAGAAGAGGTTGTTTCACATGACAAAAACTCCATACAATCCACTCCTGTAGAGCATTCCAGTAATATATTATTATTATCATCCGAATCTCAAGTGGTGGGAATTGACGAGGCCCAATTCTTTGATGAAGGATTAGTCGATGTATGTCAACAATTAGCAGATCAAGGAATACGAGTAATAGTTGCAGGTCTTGATATGGATTTCAAACGAAATCCATTCGGCCCTATGCCTGCATTATGTGCTATAGCAGAAGATGTTACCAAAGTGCATGCAATCTGTGTTAAATGTGGAAGACTTGCAAACTATTCAGATAGAATAGTAGAAAATGACAAGCAAGTGATGCTTGGAGAACTGCAGGAATACCAACCATTATGCAGAAACTGTTATAAAAACAGACATTTAATCTGAACTTTTTCATAAAAAACAATCAAAGAAATATAATTGTTATAAACAAAAAAGGGATAAATACGTTTAACTTATATTATTCAGGTGCAAAATTGAATAATCGAAAATATCAAAGTCTGAAATATTATTAATTAAAACTATTGATTTATGAAACTAAAAAAACTTTTAATTGGCAGTTTACTAATCTTTGCTGTCGCAACAACGCTAAACGCACAAAGTTATAATTCGGCTTTTGGTGTGAGATTAGGTTATGATAATGGTTTAACTTACAAACACTTCTTTGCACCGGCAAGTGCAGGTGAGTTTATTCTATCTGCCTCTCCTCATTACTTTCAATTAACTGGTCTTTATGAATATCAGCAACCCGTTCCGGGTGCGCCAAATTTAGATTGGTATTTAGGTCTTGGAGCACATATTGGTGGATTGTACAAAGATCACGATTATGACAATGGATTATTATTGGGGGCAGATTTAATTGCTGGTTTGGAATATGCGTTTCCAAGAGCACCTTTTGCCGCTTCTTTAGACTGGAAACCATCTTTTAATTTCGCTAATAACTACCATGATAACTGGTTTTATGGTTTAGCATTAAGTTTGCGATATACATTCGATTAAAACAGTTTATTAAAAAAAAGTATATGAAAAACCGTTCTCATTTGAGGACGGTTTTTATTTTGTGCTTTGTTTTTCGTACTTTTGTATTGCATATAGAATATGGAAAATATACTCGATCAACTCAACACAGCGCAACGCGAAGCAGTAGAATTTTGCACCGGTCCTTCATTAGTAATAGCAGGTGCAGGATCCGGAAAAACACGTGTGCTTACATATAAAATAGCCTATTTATTAGAACAAGGACTTCCCCCCTACTATATTTTGGCACTCACTTTCACAAATAAAGCTGCCCGCGAGATGAAATCACGAATAGCCGAACTTGTGGGAGAAAAAAGAGCAAAAAAACTTTGGATGGGCACCTTTCATCATATATTCTCCCGTATTCTCCGAGGAAATGCAGAGCGTATAGGTTACAATTCCAACTTCACAATATTTGATTCTTCAGATTCTAAAAATCTAATTAGATTAATAATCAAAGAAATGAAATTGGACGACAAGCAATATCGTCCTGGTTCTATTCAAGGACAAATATCAAGAGCCAAAAACAGTTTGATAACACCCGGAATGTATGCTCAGAATAAAGAGTTGATTGAATATGACCAAATGGCAAAACACCCTTTGCTCTATGAAATTTACAACACTTATCAGAATAGATTGCATGCCGCCAACTGTATGGATTTTGATGATTTGCTTATGCAAACAAACATACTTTTCAGAGACAATCCCGATATATTGGAAAACTATCGTAATCAGTTTCAATATATACTTGTAGATGAATATCAAGACACTAATTTTTCTCAGCATCTCATTGTAAAACAGTTGGCAGATAAACACCATCGAATATGTGTGGTGGGAGACGATGCGCAAAGTATTTATTCCTTTCGCGGAGCAAACATAGATAACATACTCAAATTCAAATCCAATTATTCCGAAGCCAAGATATTTAAACTAGAGCAAAACTACCGTTCCACTCAAAACATCGTAAATGCAGCAAACAGTCTCATCAAAAAGAACTCAGAACAAATATATAAAGACGTTTATTCAAACAACGAAGAAGGAGATAAGATAGAAGTGATTTCGGCATTTTCTGATTTTGAAGAAGGATTAATTGTTTCCAATAAAATTGCCAGGTTGCGAATTGAAGGACATGCAGCCTTTTCCGATATTGCCATACTTTATCGAACCAACACCCAATCACGTATTTTTGAAGAATCACTTCGTAAAAACAATATTCCCTATCAGATTTACGGAGGACTTTCGTTCTATCAGCGTAAAGAAATAAAAGATGTAATCAGTTATTTTAGGTTGATTGCTAATCCCGGAGATGAAGAAGCTTTTCGTAGAATTATCAACTATCCCACCCGTGGTATCGGTGATACAACCATAAATAAGATAGGAATTGCTGCAACAGAGAATAGAGTTAGTTTATGGGAAGTAGTGTCAAATACTGAAACTTACAAATTAAATATCAATTCAGGGACAGCCAAAAAGCTCAATGCATTTTACACGATGATGAGCAGTTTCATGGAGCAAAACAAAACGGCTAATGCATACGAATTAGCACAACTTATGCTAAAAGAGTCTGGCATCTCTAAAGAAGCTTACAATGATATGACTCCCGAAGGTATGAGTCGTGCACAAAACATACAAGAATTACTTAATGCACTCGATGAGTTTGTAACGACAAGAATTGAAACGGGAGATGAAGACATTTCATTAATCGATTTTCTGTCCGAGGTATCATTATTAACTGATCAAGATACAGAAAGTGAAGAGAGCAAAGAAAAAGTAACACTAATGACCGTTCACTCTGCAAAAGGATTAGAATTTGAACATGTTTTTGTAGTTGGAATGGAAGAAGATCTGTTTCCCTCTGCGATGGCAAAACATGAACTTCGAGGATTGGAAGAAGAACGGCGACTGTTTTATGTAGCCATTACTCGTGCAAAAAAAACCTGCACTGTAACTTATGCCAAAAGCCGTTTTAAAAACGGTCAATTGAACTCTTGTCGAGAAAGTCAATTCCTTAATGATATTGATGTAGCATTTTTGAACTTTAACGAAAATACACTGTCGCACATTTCAAATACTCAAAATACAGATGGTTTCTGGAAATCCATGGAACGTCATTCACCAATTACAACTTCACAAACACGGTCGACTTTTACAACTGCTAAACAACAAGCCAATTTATCACGTATTCAACCAACTATTTCGTCTGCGCCACTTCCCGAAGAAGCACAGCAATTAAAAGAAGGAAACATTATTGAACACGAACGATTTGGAAGGGGAAAAGTTGTTTCTATTGAACAAGACGGAAATAACAAACGTGCATTTGTTGAATTTGACTCGGCGGGACAAAAGCAATTATTACTAAAGTTTGCAAAGTTCAAGATAGTAGAATAAACTGTCGCCCAAATTATTTTAAAATATCAGAAAAATAAGCGATATTTGTAGTTACTAAGGAACGTATGTTCTAACATTAATTAAACTAAATATAAACTCGTAAATCAATGACAAAAAGCGCTTTACAAATTGCAAGATCACACTATGCACCAAAGATACCCGCAGTGCTAAAAAGTAATGTGATAATTGAAGAAGGAGCAGCCACAGAATCTGTTCACGATCAGAAAGAGATTAAGGAACTGTTCCCCAACACTTATGGAATGCCAATTGTTAAATTTGTACCCTCCAGTGCACCATTATCAGGCAACCAACCATTAAATGTTGGCGTAATCCTTTCAGGTGGACAAGCTCCTGGTGGTCACAATGTTATTGCCGGTATTTTTGATGGAATAAAAAGTATCCATCCCGACAGTCGACTTTATGGATTTCTGATGGGACCTGCCGGTTTGATCGACCATAAATATATGGAACTGACATCAGACATCATTGACGAATATCGTAATACTGGTGGATTCGATATCATTGGTTCAGGAAGAACTAAATTAGAAAAGAAAGAACAATTTGATAAAGGACTTATCATATTAAAAAAGCTGGACATCAAGGCCGTAATCATTATTGGTGGAGACGATTCAAATACAAATGCATGCGTATTGGCAGAATATTACAAATCTATCAATTCAGGTGTTCAAGTAATTGGTTGTCCAAAAACAATTGACGGAGATCTCAAGAACGAACAAATTGAAACATCATTCGGTTTTGACACTGCATGTAAAGTTTATTCTGAACTTATCGGGAATATCCAACGTGATTGTAATTCAGCTCGTAAGTATTGGCACTTTATCAAAGTGATGGGACGATCAGCATCCCACATTGCGTTAGAATGTGCATTACAAACACATCCAAACATTTGTATAGTTTCAGAAGAAGTAGAGGCAAAAGACATGACACTTGATGAAGTCGTTGATCAGATAGCAACGGTTGTGGCTGAACGTGCAGAAAAAGGACTCAATTTTGGAACAGTAATAATTCCTGAAGGCCTTATTGAATTTATTCCTGCAATAAAATTATTGATTTCAGAACTTAATGATTTCCTCGCTAATGTTGATGATTTCAGCATTGTACGTCGTTCACAGCAAAGAGAATACATCATTAATAAACTATCACCGGTAAATTCAAAAATATATTCTAAACTACCCGAAAAAGTAGCACGTCAACTCGCAATGGACCGCGATCCACACGGAAATGTTCAGGTGTCAATGATTCAAACAGAAGAATTGCTGGCTCAGATGGTTGCTAACAGACTGGAAGAATGGGCAAAAGAAGGTAAATTCAATGGCAAGTTCGCAACTATTACTCACTTCTTTGGATATGAAGGACGTTGTGCTGCCCCATCAAATTACGATGCCGATTATTGTTATTCATTAGGTTTTACAGCCTCCATGCTTATTGCATCTGGTAAAACCGGATATATGTCGTCAGTTCGCAATACAACAGCACCTGCAAACGAATGGATACCCGGCGGAATTCCTATCACAATGATGATGAATATGGAACGCAGAAGCGGAGAAATGAAACCAGTAATTCAGAAAGCTTTGGTAGAACTTGATGGTGCGCCATTTAAATATTTTGAAAGTCAACGTAACAAATGGGCTATTGAAACAGATTATGTTTATCCAGGGCCTATTCAGTATTTCGGACCTTCAGAAGTTTGCGATCAACCAAGCAAGACACTGCAATTGGAACAAGGAGTAAAGTAAATAAATCATCATAATTATTATAAAAGACCGGAACAATAGTTCCGGTCTTTTTGTTTGTCAGTTGTTTTGTTCGTCGAGTGTTTTATATGTCGTTTGTTGATAGGTTTAAATATTCGAAATGTTTTTCATATTACAACAAAAAAGAATGGGATTGTTCAAATGAACAATCCCATTACAGATATTTTGCAATAAAATATTAATAGAACTTATATCTATTATCTTTTACTTTTAATTTAGATTTCAACACTTCATTACCCTGCATTTGTACACGATAAGTAATGTTACCTTGCAACTGCGATTTGGTTGCTTTTGCATTATAAACATCAGTTCCCTGAACTCTGTCATTAACAGAAGCAACATACACACCCAGATTACCTTTCACAGGTCCCTGAAGTTGTTTTACAGGAGAATAACCGGCAATAGCATTGATAATTGGCTCAAAGCCCAAACCAGTAATATTTTGCGTGTTAAAGTTCACGAACTTAACTGTGTCCACTCTTGAATTCATAGCAACTGCATATTCATCCAATGATTTCAGATTCTTAGACTTTAAATCAGCGATTATCTTATCTGCTTTCTTATGGCGAGCAAGTTCAGCACGAATTTCAGTAGCTACTTCCGACATAGGAGTTGTACCTGCAGGAATCACGTCATCAATACGAGCAACAATTCTCAAATCAGTAAAATCAAATTTCTTTACCTCGCCTTTTTTCCCGTTTGCAGCCCAGCTTACTACCGAACGTGTTCCAGGAATTTGAGCCAACATAAAGTCAGTAGCTGAAACAGAAGCACTTGGAACTACAGAATACCCTTTAGCAGAAGCTTGTTCATTGAATTTTTTACTAAAGTTTTCATCCGAAACCAATTGATTTATTTCGTTGTCCACATTGTTGGAAGTCTTATCACCCACAACAACAGGCATATGAATATAAGCGATTTTATATTTTTGAATAGGAGCAGTGCGTTCATCAACTTGTAAAATAACATGTTGACCAGGGATTGATACCAACGTAGGTTGTCCAATAGGAAGGTTGAATGCTTTATCCACCAATTGAGCAGCTCCAAAAGAAGCCAAGTCCATTTCTCTTACCCATCCAACTTCACCTCCATTTGATTGAGGATTAAGGCTGTTAGCAATATCTGCAAATGATACACCGTTATTCAACTGATTATAAACACTATCAACAAAATGATTTGTCAAAGAATCAGACGCCATATTTGTTGGAATAGCCATCATACGTAAGAAAATTGAATCTGGAGAAGAAGCTGTTCCAATCAATTTCATAACCTCATAAGATTCTTCAACACGAACAGGACCATAAACTTCACCAACAGCAGCAGATTTAACAAAATTCTGTTGTTCAGGAGTTAATGAGCTTGAAGAAACAAAAACATCACGGAAAGGTACATCAGAATAATCAGCTACTACAGTAGCAATATTTTCAGAGCTTTTCAATTGCTGAGCAGCAATCTCTGCTTCAGACGAAACCTCTGCAAAATCCTCATCACTTGGCATCAGTTCTTTACTGAAATAGGTAAGTTTTACCAGTGCAGTAGGAAGATTAAAGCTACTCTTATTCTTAGTATAGAATGATTTAATTTCCGCATCAGAAACTTTTACTGCAGAATCCGGAATTGTATAATAGTTTTGAACAGCATAACTAACATCAGCGTTTTGCTGAGATTCATTAAACATTGTTTGTGCTTCAACATCATTTGCCATGATTGAATTAACAAGCAACATGTTGTACTTTTCTTCAACTCGTTGAGTCTTAACCATATTCTCAATGAACAACCACATCGATTTATATTGGTTCAACATTGCCTGTTCCTCTGGTTTTAGTGTTTCAGATGGCATATTTACCGTATTCAAGAAATTAATAAGCGCTTCTTTGTCAAAAGCACCTGTTTGTTGATTCACGAAAAATGGTAACTGCTTTAGAATTGGTGAGATATTTTCACCATGAACCAAATCGTTCAACTCTTCTTTAGTAACTGCAATTCCAAGTTTTTTAGCTTGGTTGCTGTATATACGCTCACGCACCATTTGATCATAAACGATGTCACGGATTTGGGCTGTCATATTTTCATCCAACGATGTTTGTCCGCTAACCATTTTTTGAAATTCTTCCCACTCAGTTACTTTCTTAAAATAATCTTCAGCGGGAACTGGTTGTCCGTTAACTTCAAAGGCAATTGTTTTGTCTTTGAAGAAGATTTTTGAACCTGAAGTGAATAAATCACCTAAAATAAATGCTAATAGTGCAATACCTATCACTGCGACAAGCAAACCTGCTTTGTCTCTAATCTTTTGTAAAGTAGCCATTTACTACAATTTAATTGTTTGTTATTTGTGTAATTATTATTTTCTCTAAAATTAAGCTACGAAGTTAGTAAAAATAAAACAATTATTCTTTGTTTTCCTTTAAAAAGTGTTTTTTACAGATAAAAAGAAAGTAATAAAACTCTCTTGTGCACATTGAATTGTTTTACTATCTTGCATTAAAAATAACAACTGACACACAATTTAGATATAAATGAAAAGAATTATTTCCTTCTTTATTGCATTGACAACGATAACGTTAGTCTATTCTCAAACATCATCATTGCAAAAATTTGTAAACGATCCGGCATTGAAGCATGCTTCTGTCGGTGTAATGGTTACAGATTTAAATACGGGCAAAACAATTGCTTCACATAACGCGGATAAATCTCTTACCACAGCTTCAATAATGAAACTTGTGACCACAGCTGCCGCTTTAGAACTTTTTGGTCCCGATTACAGATATAAAACAATCATTGCTTTAGATAAAGAGAACACCAACAAAATACTCGTTCTTGGTTCAGGTGACCCCACTCTGGGAAGCGAATCCTTTGATAATCAATCAGGTGACTTTTTGTCCGAATGGGCAAACAACATAACATCAAGATTGGCGACCAAGAACAGATGGAATCTGTATGTTGTCGACGACTTGTTTGGATATGCTGGGGTTTCGCCTGAATGGACATGGATTGATATGGGTAATTATTATGCTTCGGGGGCTTACGGAATCAGTGTTTTTGATAATACGTACCGACTTTTTTTTGACACTACCAATAAAAATGGACGAGCTGCTATTATTAAGACTGAACCAGAAATTAAAGGACTGAAATTCATAAATTACCTGACCTTAAATACAAACGGAAGCGATAGTGGATTCATTTATGGAGCACCCTTTTCGTATGAAAGAAGTGTTAGAGGAAATATTCCGGCAGATAGAAAAGAATTCAGTATTAAAGGTGATATTCCCGATCCGGGAATGACTTTGGGAATTGAACTTTCCAAAGTACTTAAATCGAAGGGTATCAACATAGTATCGGTAAAAACGGCACAAGAAGATTACATAGCCCAATTAGACGGAACTTTTGCAGTGCCCCCCTATTCCATTGGAGAAATTCTTTATGAACACCGTTCTCAACCATTGCGTAACATCATTCGCGAGGTGAATGTGCAAAGTAACAATCATTATACTGAACATCTTATCAGAACAATTGGAAGAAAAATCAACCCCGATATTTATAGTGATGCTTTACAAGAGGGTATTGATTATGTATATCGTTTTTTAAAAGCAAGGAATATTAGAACGGAATCTCTTTTTCTGCACGACGGATGTGGACTTGCACCGCAAGATGCTGCGAGTCCTGGTTTCTTTTGTAATCTGCTTACATATATGTATAACAGCAGCAATAATTCCAAAACCTATTTTGTATCGTTGCCTAAAGCAGGAGAACCGGAAACTACATTGCAAAGCTTTATGGACGGAACAAAATATGAAGGAAAGATAGCTGCTAAAAGTGGAAGTATTGGTGGAGTACAATGTTTTGCTGGTTATTTGATTGACGGCAACAAGAAATACGCGTTTACAATAATGGTTAACAAATTTAATGGCACCAGGACTCAGGTCCGTAGTGCCATTGAAAAATATCTTGAAAGCTTGTAACTTATTTTACAATCTCTAATAATTCGATCTCAAAAACTAAAGTTGTATATCCGGGAATTGAAGTCTGGGCACTTGCGCCATAACCCAATTCCTGTGGCATCCATACTTCCCATTTGTCGCCTACTTCCATATTTTGCAAAGCGGTTGACATTCCATCTATCAGACCACCGCTGCTGTAATAACCGCCGGTGGTTGCAGCAACACTGAACGTACTCGGATTATTAGCCCTAAAAGAAGTAGAGTCGAAAATGAGTTTATTTTTGATTATTTGTCCCTCTGCATTTTGATATGTATCGCCTTTGCTCCAATCTCTTTTGTACCAACCTGTGTAAAGCACTTTTACCTTATCTGTAAAAAGTGGTTTTGCACCGTTTCCATCGGTTATCTCTTTATAAACAATAAATCCGTCATTAGAGAGCGAAGTCACACTATTGTAACCATCACTTCCTACTTTTCTTGTAACATTCTGGAATCCCAGCTCTTGTGCAATTTGCCATTCCGATTTTACTACGGATGAATCGTCGCATGCAGAAAGCAAAACAATGAGTGTTAGTGAAAGAATAAATACTATCTTTTTCATATATTAATCAGCAATTTTCTTTAAAACATTTTTCATATCTGTACGTTCAGCAATAAATCCTTCTAAGTCGGATATTGAAACGCGCTTTTGTTCCATAGAATCACGATCGCGAACAGTAACTGTATCATCTTCAAGTGTTTGATGGTCTACAGTGATGCAATATGGCGTACCAATAGCATCCTGACGGCGATAGCGTTTTCCAATACTGTCCTTTTCGTCATATTGACAGGTGAAACTGAACTTCAATGCATTCTTGATTTTTTCAGCTTTTTCGGGCAGACCGTCTTTTTTCACTAATGGTAAAACAGCAAGTTTTACTGGTGCCAAAAAGGCCGGAAGTCTTAGCACGACACGGGTTTCACCTCCATCAAGCTGCTCTTCGTCATACGATCCAGAAAGAATGGAAAGGAATGTCCTGTCAACTCCAATTGAGGTTTCAATTACATATGGTGTGTATGATTCGTTCAACTCGGGGTCGAAGAACTGCATTTTCTTTCCTGAAAATTTTTCATGCTGACTCAAATCAAAATCGGTTCGTGAATGTATTCCTTCTACTTCTTTGAAACCGAATGGCATGTTAAATTCTATATCTGTTGCGGCATTTGCATAATGGGCTAATTTATCATGATCATGAAAACGATAGCTTTCATTTCCAAATCCCATGCCAAGATGCCAATTCAAACGGGTATTTTTCCAATAGTTAAACCATGTCATTTCTTCTCCGGGACGTACAAAAAACTGCATTTCCATCTGCTCAAATTCACGCATGCGGAAAATAAACTGACGGGCTACAATCTCGTTACGGAAGGCTTTTCCGATTTGTGCAATACCGAAAGGAATTTTCATTCGTCCTGTTTTCTGAACATTCAGGAAGTTTACAAAAATTCCCTGAGCTGTTTCCGGTCGAAGATATACCTTGGTTGCACCTTCAGATGTAGACCCCATATCAGTGGCAAACATCAGATTAAATTGACGTACTTCTGTCCAATTGCGAGTTCCGCTGATAGGGCAAACAATTTCGCAATCAATGATAATCTGTCGTAAATCGTCTAAATTATTATCATTCAATGCTTTCTTAAACCTATCGTGAATCTCGTCTCTTTTTTTCTGATTGTCAAGTACGCGCTGATTGGTTTGTTTAAACATGTGTTCGTCAAAGCTCTCGCCAAATCGTTTAGCGGCTTTTTCAACTTCTTTTTTGATTTTATCGTCAATCTTTGCTAAATGATCTTCAATCAACACATCTGCGCGATAACGCTTTTTACTATCTTTATTATCGATGAGCGGATCGTTAAAGGCATCCACGTGTCCCGAAGCTTTCCATATAGTTGGGTGCATAAATATTGCCGAATCGAGTCCCACAACATTATCATGCAGCAAAGTCATGCTATCCCACCAATATTTTTTGATATTATTTTTGAGTTCCACGCCCATTTGGCCGTAGTCATATACTGCACCTAAACCGTCATAAATTTCACTCGACGGAAATACAAATCCGTATTCTTTGCAATGCGATACAATTTTCTTAAAAACGTCTTCTTGTGCCATCTTGTTATTCTAGATTTCAGAAGGGATTCCGCATGTAGCATTTATCCTCAATTCTTCAATCAACCTTATAAGTGTTTATAGTTTTTGAACTTGCAAAGTAAACGTTTTTTTTTGATAAATAGGCTATTCGTAATGGGGTTTTTAGTTTTATTCGCCTTGCACTATTTTTTTTGTTAACTTTTTTTAGCACTATCAGTGGATCAATTCATTCTTTCTCAATTCTATCTTCCTCTCACCCTCCTCTCACCATGGTCTCACTAATGTCTCACACAAAAATAACTCTTCCATAAAATAATGTTAACAATAATTAACCCCATTTTGGGTGTACATCAATTTATCAATCCAACTTTCAATTGGATTTCTGGCATATCCTAACAACTCTTAAACGATTATCAAAACTTTTTGTATTTTTGTACATTATTAAATAGATGTAGCATTATGGCAGGAGGGATGAAAACCCTTGCGAAGGAAACAGTTATTTACGGTGGTACAACCATTGTTCAGAAATCATTAAGTTGGTTCCTCGCGTTATTTTACACTTATGTATTGCCTTCTCAGGCTGACATGGGTGTGTTCAATAATTTTTATGCATGGATCGCTCTTTTCCAAGTTATCCTGACTTATGGTATGGAGACGGGCTTTTTCCGCTTTGCAAACAAAGAGAATGAGAACCCGGACAAAGTGTTTTCTACTACGATAACGAGCTTACTTTGTACTACTTTATTGTTTGTAGCTCTGGCAATTTCGTTTGTAAATCCTATCGCATCGGGACTTAACGTCTCCGACAAACAACATCTGATGATAATGATGACCCTCATTTTGGCGTTGGATGTGATAAGTACGATTCCTTTTGCTTACCTGAGGTATAAAAACCGACCAATCCGATTTGCTACAGTCAAAATATCGAACATTGTTGTTACAATTATTCTCAACTTGTTTTTCTTTTTGGCTTGCCCTGTTCTTCAAAAACAATTTCCGGACTCATTTGCCTGGTTCTCACTGGATAACAGCATTGAATATATCTTGATCTCAAATCTTATTGCTTCTGTGTTCCAAACCATTTTTGTGTTTGCACAGGTACGCATAAAATATCAGTTTGGGGGAACAAATTTGCTCAAACGGATGCTGAAATATTCACTTCCGCTGCTGATCTTGGGCATGGCGGGAATCCTAAACCAAAACGCATCCATTATTTTATTCCCGGAAATTTATCCTGATCCTTCACCCGATAAACATGCGGCATACAGCGAACTGGGCATTTATAGCGCTGCCATGAAAATAGCTATCATCCTGATAGTCATGACGCAGGCTTTCAGATATGCTTTTGAACCGTTCATTTTTTCTAAGAACAGGGACAAGGTTGACAATAAACAGTCCTACGCAAATGCAACAAAATACTTTATTATCTTTGGACTTTTTGTAATGCTTTTTGTGATTGGTTATCTGGATATCATAAAATATCTGATAAAATCTACGTATCACAAAGGGTTGATCGTGATACCTATCGTCATGATGGGTGAGATCTTTTTTAGCATTTACTTCAATTTATCGCTCTGGTATAAACTTACTGATAAGACAAAATGGGGCGCTTACATGTCGTTAATAGGGTTAGCTATTACTTTGGCTATCAATATTATATTCATCCCAAAATATAGTTATATGGCTTGTGCCTGGGCATCGTTTTTAGCCAATCTGATAATGATGCTTATTTCATATTTTATGGGACAAAAGTACTATCCTATCAAATATGATCTGAAATCTGCTGCCTTCTTTATGATTATCACAATCGTGATACTGGCTATATTCATTTATGGTTTTGTTTATATCGATAAAGAATGGGTGCGACTGATTATCAACACAGTGCTACTTATATCTTATGTGATCATTGCACTGAAGAAAGGTTTTCCAAAAGAGTTGTTGAAACGATTACCCTTGCTGGGGAAATTTGTTAAATAGGATTTTTTATTAACTAACAATGTATATTATATGAGAAGAATCATTTTATCCTTTGCCTTTTTGATTTTGGCACTGACCATCTATGCCGATGAAGGTATGTGGTTATTAAAAGAGCTTAATAAACAAAGCGTTGCCAGGATGAAAGAACTGGGATTCAAGTTCCCTGCAAATAAATTATACGACGAAAACAATGCGTCACTGAAAGATGCAGTAGTAATTTTTGGCGGTGGATGCACTGGCGCAGCAGTCTCTGAACAGGGGTTGATATTCACAAATCATCATTGCGGTTTTGGGGCTATTCAAAAACTTAGTGCTGTCGAACATGATTATCTGAAAGATGGATTCGCAGCAAAATCCTTTGCAGATGAGCTTCCGGCAGAAGGATTGAATGTTTCGTTTCTTCGTTCTACAAAAGATGTATCTGACGAAATGAACAAATATTTACCTTCTGTATTGAGCGAAACTCAACGCGGGGTGGTCATCGACTCGATATCCAAAATACTGACAAAACCTTATGAAGGGAATGAATTTGTGAGAGCGCAAGTGATTCCTTTTTACACGGGCAATAAATTCTATATGGTAATTTATGATGTGTTCCGCGATGTTCGTTTGGTGGTTACCCCACCTCAATCGATTGGTAAATTCGGTGGCGACACCGACAACTGGATGTGGCCTCGTCACACAGGCGATTTCTCGGTTTTCCGTGTTTATGCTGATGCAAATAATAAACCAGCCCGATACAGCGATTCCAACAAGCCATACAAACCAAAATATGTAATCCCCGTTTCTTTAAAGGGTGTTAAGGCAGGAGATTTTTCCATGACCATTGGTTATCCGGGTAGCACTTCTCGATATTTGTCGTCTTGGGGAATCAATCAACGCATGGAATCTGAAAATAAACCACGCATTGAGGTTCGCGGTGCAAAACAGGATATCTGGTGGAATGCAATGACCAAGAATGATACAATCCGTATTAAATATGCTTCAAAATATGCCGGAAGTTCCAACTATTGGAAGAACTCAATAGGTATGAACGAGGCGCTGACAGAATACAATGTGGTTGGTGAAAAACAGGCTCTGGAAGCCAGATTGAACCAATGGATCAACAGTAATGCTGCTAACAAACAGAAATACGGTAATGTATTGAGTTCACTGCAATCGGCTTATACTGAATCGGCTGAATTATCTAATTATGCTACCTATTTTATGGAAACATTCCTACGTGGCATTGAAATTATTGGTTTCGCCAACTCTCTCTCGCAATTTGATATGGGTGCCACAGAACAGGAAAAGAGCGACTTCATAAAAGAGCGTTTGATCAATGCATATAAAGATTATGAACCCGTATTGGATAAAAAGCTTGTTCCTGCTCTTATGAAACTATACGCAGAGCGAGTTCCTGAAGAATATCTTCCTTCAGTTTATACTAAAATCAATGATGAGTTTGATGGTGATTATCAAAAATATGCCGACTGGCTTTTCAATAATTCTAAGTTCACTAATCTGAAAGATCTTGTTAACTTGCTCAATTCTGGTGATATTGAAACATTAACCGCCGATCCGGCAATGCAGTTGAACATGTCAGTTAGGGAAACCTTGATAAAAATGATGACTCCATTGATGTCATCTTATCAGCAAATAGAAAGAGGAGAGCGTAATTTGATGGCTGCTTTGATGGAAATGGACCCTAAAAAGAACTTCTATCCCGATGCAACATTCACTCAAAGAATGAGTTACGGTTCGGTAAAAGGATATTCTCCTCAAGATGCTGTTTACTATGATTACTTCACCACAGCTGATGGAGTGCTCGAAAAAGTGAAACCCGGTGATCCTGAATTCGACTTGCAACCTGAGATTATCACCCAGTTGAAGAATAAGAACTTTGGTCAGTATTCAAATAAAGATGGTAAACTTCATGTCGGTTTCCTTTCTACAAATGATATCACTGGCGGCAATTCCGGTAGCCCTGTATTCAACGGCAAAGCAGAGCTCATCGGACTGGCCTTTGATGGTAACTGGGAATCGTTGAGTGGAGACATTCTATTTGACAATGATTTTCAACGTTGCATTAATGTGGATATACTTTATGTTCTTTATACTATTGACGAAATTATGAATGCTCCTCATATTATTAATGAGTTGAGACTTGTTAAATAATTTTATTTATACCGATTGATTAATAGGTACGACGATTTAAGAATCATCGTACCTATTTTTTGTTATATTTACCTGTTTCAAATCTTAACAAAATCGTAACATTCATATTCTCAAAATATAATATAAGATTGTTATCTTTGCAGTGGAAAAAAAGTTTGACATTTCTAGATGAAAAAAACAATTCTGTTTTCAATCATTGTAGTAATTCTATGTTCCTGTAATAACAATGGGAAGAATGATAACAACTCCAATCCAGACATGTCTGTTTCTGGTGCAGGAGCAACATTCCCCTACCCTTATTACAATATTGTTTTTCGTGATTATATGCGAATTAATCCGGGAATAGTAGTGAATTACGGTGCTATCGGTAGTGGCGGAGGAATCCGAAGTTTAAGAGATAAATCGGTAGACTTTGGTGCCAGTGATGCATTCCTGACAGAAAAAGAAATCGCCTCTATGCCTGAAGTAGTACATATCGCAACATGTATGGGTGGAGTTGTCATGGCCTATACATTACCCGAAATAGATAACCTAAGGCTGACAGGACCAATCGTTGCCGATATTTATATGGGCAAAATAACCCGTTGGGATGATAAACGTATTCGTGCAGAAAATCCTTCGATTAAACTTCCCGATTTAGAAATCACACCCGTATATCGTTCTGACGGTAGTGGAACAACCTTCGCTTTTTCTGAATATCTATGCAAGGTTAGTCCCGAGTGGAAAAGTATTATGGGTAAAGGTAAAGCTCTAAAATGGGATGCGGGTATCGCAGCAAAAGGAAATCCGGGAGTGGCAGGAATTGTTCAACAGACTCCGGGTGCAATTGGATATATTGGTTCTGAATTTGCACTTACTCTAAAGTTACCAACGGCTAAAATCAAAAACAAATTTGGAAATTATATAGCAGCCAACCTTGAGAGTATTTCGGCCGCAGCTAATGTCGATTTACCTGATGATATGCGTGCAACTATTTCTGATTCTGCCGATCCAAACGCTTATCCAATGAGTTTATTCACTTGGTTATTAGTTTTCAAAGATCAACAATACGACAAACGTACTAAACAAGAAGCACAAGAGTTGATGAACTTATTAGAATATATAATTAGTTCTGAAGGTCAGGGAGTGGCAGCTCAAATTAATTATGCTCCTTTATCGGAACAGGCTGTAAAAAAGACACAAACACTCATAGAGTCGATACATTATGGTAATGAACCACTGAAATTCCATATCGAATCTGATACTGTTAAACAAACAACAGATTCATTGGATTTGGCGGTGGATAATTCAATTGATAGATAATGAAAGATAAGATTTTCAAAGGCCTACTATTCTTCTCTGCAATATTTATACTGATACTTACAGCGGGTATTATTTATGCTCTTGTTGCCAGGTCACTCGAGTCTTTTCAGGAATATGGTATTTGGGGATTTGTCAACAATTCAGAATGGGATCCTCGCTCTGCGACTGAAGAATACGGAGCGCTCTCATTTGTAGTGGGAACACTTTATACATCATTCTTCGCATTGCTAATTTGCATTCCTTTTTCATTTGCAGTAGCGCTATTTACTGGAGAATATTTCAAAGGAAGAAAAGTAGCTTCGGTAGTGAGTTCGATTGTAGATCTTTTGGCAGGAATACCATCCATTGTATTTGGACTTTGGGGCTTTTATTCTATTCGGCCACTTGCAATTGAATTGGGAGTTAACGCTCAAGGATTCGGTATTTTCACTTCATCTGTAGTTCTTGCAGTTATGATTATTCCATATGCATCATCGTTGAGTTCAGAATATCTTAGAATGGTTCCCAAAAACCTGAAGGAAGGAGCTTATAGCCTGGGAGCAACACGATTAGAAGTCATCACAAATGTGAGTTTACCAATGGCAAGTTCAGGTATTGTTTCATCATTTATTTTAGCACTTGGTCGTGCTTTAGGAGAAACAATGGCTGTAACAATGCTGATAGGTAATACAAATAATATACCGTCCGGTTTACGTGATACGGGAAATACAATGGCCAGTGTTATCGCCAACCAGTTTGGTGAGGCAGATGGATTGAAGCTGAGTTCTTTGATTGCTATTGGATTATTGTTGTTTATAATTACAGCGATAATCAATCTTATTGCAAAACTTATCATGAACAAATTAACGAATGTATAATGAATGATCAAGTTTCAAATATAAAACGTCGTAACAGAACAGACAAAACCGCTTATGTTTTAATAATCGTTTTTGCTATTCTTGCAATGGTTCCTTTATTTTTAATTCTCGGCGAAGTTATAATCAAAGGTTTACCTAACTTCAACTTAAGATTATTTACTGAAGTCACGCCCTCTTCGATGGATGCGATGCTTGCAAAAGCAAATGGAGAGTCAATTCCCGGAGGTATTTTAAATGGTATAACAGGAACACTGCTTATTGTTGGATTAGCTATTATATTAACAATTCCAATTGGACTTTTTATCGGAATTTATCTGGCAGATCACCAGTCCTCAAAGTTTGCTAAAACAGTTAGTTTTCTAACTGATTTGATGCAAGGTATTCCTTCAATAGTGGTAGGTATTATTGCCTATGCATGGATTGTAAAACCTTTTGGAGGGTATTCAGCATTAGCCGGGAGTGTTGCACTCACGATAATGATGTTACCGATGGTGGTTAGGTCGACTGAGGAAACTTTGAAAATGCTTCCTGTTTCATTAAAAGAAGCAGGTCTAGCACTCGGATCATCTTATACAAACGTTGTTTTCAAAGTATTGATTCCATCAGGTTTCGGTGGAATATTTACAGGTATATTATTGGCTATTTCCCGAGTCATGGGAGAAACAGCTCCCTTGATGCTTACCGCTTTAGGTGCATCAATAGTAAATTGGAACATTATGGAACCTACCAGCGCAATTCCCTTGCTAATATGGGATTTCTATAACGATCCTAATCTTGTGGAACTAGTTTGGTCCTCATCACTTTTATTATTGATTGTAATCTTCATATTGAATTGGTTAGCAAAACTCATAGCACGCAAATGGAAAATATGATAATTGAAAATAAAGTAGAACCGATATTGAAACTCAATGAAGTTTCAGTTTCTTATACACCTGAAAAGAAAGCCGTTAATAATGTATCGGCAGATATTAATCCAAATACTATTACAGCCATAATGGGTCCATCGGGATGTGGAAAAAGTACACTTCTTCGTGCCATTAATAGAATACATGAATTGTATCCTAACATAACAATAACAGGAGATATTCTGTTAAAAGGAGAAAGTGTGTTTGGTATGAACCCAATGGATGTACGTCGTATGGTGGGAATGGTCTTCCAAAGTCCAAATCCTTTTCCAACAATGAGTATTTACGATAATGTATTATCCGGATACAGTTTGAACGGAATCAAGTTAAACAAAAAGAAAAAAGACGAGCTTGTAGAAGAGAGTCTAAATGCAGTTGCTTTATGGGATGAAGTAAAAGATGTAATGAATAAACGTGGATCATTTCTTTCCGGTGGTCAACAACAACGTTTATGTATTGCCCGTACTTTAGCATTACAACCAGAAGTTATATTAATGGACGAACCAACTTCAGCACTCGATCCCATTTCTACAAATAAAATCGAAGAATTATTACTTCAATTGAAAGAGAAATTTACGATAGTAATTGTTACACATAATATATCACAAGCTGCACGTATTTCCGACAAATCGATGTTCATGTTTTTAGGTGATTTAGTTGAGTATGACGATACAAAACATATGTTCACCAAACCAAGGAACAAGAAAACCGAGGAATATCTGACTGGCGTTTTCGGCTAATTTGGAAATTAGTTTAGTAAGATGAAATTAATTTGTACTTTTGAAAAAATAAATAACTATGGAAAGTAACGGAAATATATTCGTAAGCAATATAAAAAATCGCTATCTAGATGAGCTTCAAGGCGATTTTGAGATTTTAGCAGAGATCGTTTTGTCACAATTAGAGCAATTAAAAATACTGATTAAAAACACTAAAGATGAATCAGTACAAAAACAGTTGTCTAGAAACGAAAAACTAATTGACTCACTCGACTTATCAATAAAAGAAAAGGTAATCAACGCAATAATTCTGTTTACTCCTAAAGCTGTAGATTTAAGAAAGATCATGACTTATTATGACATGACCATTTCAATGGAGCGCGTTGGCGATTTAATCAATAATATTGCAAGTTCTATTAAGAAAACTGATTTTACTATTGAAGGTTTTGATGAATTCGCAAAGTATCTTGATAAGATGCAAGAATATGCAAGCGAGATGCTAAAAAGTGCAGTTTTTTCATTTAATGGAGAAAACTATGAAATGGCCTATCAGACAATACTTAAAGACAATAAAATAGATAAATGGGACAAGAAAATTGAGAAACATATTGCAGAAGCTTTTCAAGATGATAAACTCACTTATCAGATGTTACTGAATATAATGCATATAAATGTAATTTCTTATTATTTAGAACGAATTGCTGACAAAGCTGTAGATATCTCATCGGCAGCCATTTATCTTATTGAAGGAAAAGACGTTCGTCATGATCCATCATTTAGTAAAAAACATAAAGAAAATTCAGATTCAACCACACCAGAACAAACATCCGAATAATAGAGGTTTTAATTAAAACGAATTAGTATGTCTGATCAAAGAATATTAGTCGTAGATGACGAAAAAGATATTTGCAATATCCTTCAATTCAATTTGGAAAATGTTGGTTATAATGTAGATGTGGCAAATTCTGCAGAAGAAGCACTAAATGTAATAACAGAAGCTCACGATTTGATTATCCTCGATGTTATGATGGGTGGAATGTCGGGTTTCAAAATGGCTGAATATTTGCGTAATATACTGAAGAATCCTATTCCTATTATATTTCTGACAGCAAAGAACACCGAAAACGATATGCTCACCGGGTTTTCATTGGGTGGTGATGATTATATAGCAAAACCGTTCTCTGTAAAAGAGGTTATTGCAAGAGTAAATGCAGTATTAAAACGCGCCTCATTAGTCAAACCATCTTTGGAGACTAAATGGACTTACGGTGATTTAACTATTGATCTGAACACCAACCATGTAACAATTAATAATGAAGAGATCTCATTAACTAAAAAAGAGTTTGAAATTCTCGTATTGTTAGCACAAGCCTCTCCAAATGTTATTACACGTAGTGAAATATTGAACAGTGTTTGGGGTGAAAATGAATTTGTACTGGAACGCACAGTAGATGTTCATATAACTCGATTGAGAAAAAAGCTTGAAGGCTTCTCTTCAATTATAGGAAATCGTTCAGGATTTGGCTATTTTTTAAATATCGATCCTAAAAGCGAAGAATGAAAAAAATACAACTCTCATATAAAAAACGTATATTATTTCTTTTCTCTCTTATAATTGCTTTATTTACCTTAGGTATCATTTTTTTTGAACATTATCAGGTAAGAAAAGAGAGAACAAAGAGCATGGAAATGATATTGGACAACTATGCAGAAACTGTTCATCATTTTATAGAAAAGAATAATCTGATTTCAAATAACAGTTTAATACGTACCGAAGAAGTTATTCAATTTTTTCCTGATACTGTAAGAATAACTATAGTTGACCAGAATGGGATAGTTTTATATGACAACAGGGTTGATGCAAAACTAATGGATAATCACCTGAAACGAACAGAGATCCAAAAAGCTATTTACAATAATTCAGGTTCAAATATCCGTCTTTCAACAAGTACAAATAGTAAGTACCAGTATTATGCCAAGAAATACAACGACTATTTTATACGTGTTGCACTTCCATATAACATGGAATTAAATGCATTTTTAAATTCAGGGAACAGTTTTGTTTATTTTATTATTTTATTCTTTTTCATATGCGTTTTACTGATGTTTTATTTTGCCAATCAGTTTTCTAAGTCAATTCAGGGACTTAAAGAATTTTCGATGGGGCTTAAATCAGGTCAGAATGTATCCCTACCAACATCGTTTGTAATGGATAATGAAGTTCATGCAATAAGTTCTGATATTATAGATAATTATAAGTTATTGCAAGACAATAGAAAAAAATTAACCATTGAACGTGAAAGATTATTACAACATTTCCAATATTCTGAGGAAGGTATTGTTATTTTCACTGCCGAAGGAGTAAAGATCTATGCAAACTCTCATTTTTTACAGTACCTCAACGTAATAGTAGATAAACCGACCCTTGAAGTAGAATCAATACTGAAAGATATTAACTTTGTCGACTTCATAGATTTCTGGAAATATCATAAAGTGGATGAAAACGTTTATTTAAGACGCATTGAAAAGAACGGTAAGCAGTTTAATGTTAGAATGATTGTTTTTGACGATAATAGTTTTGAAATTAACATTACCGATATCACAAAACAGGAGAAGACACGTCTATTAAAACAAGAGATGACAAACAATATTGCACATGAACTAAGAACTCCCGTTGCAAGTATTCGCGGTTATCTGGAAACAGTACAAAACTTAAAAAAGGATGATGACGTACGTCGTAATAGCTTTTTAGACAGAGCATATATTCAAACTATCCGACTGTCTGAATTGATTCAGGATATTAGTATGCTGACAAAAATTGAAGAAGCGTCAGATCAATTTACTATTGAAGCAGTTAACATTAAACAATTGCTTGAAGATTTATATTCTGATTTGGAAGAAAAGTTCAAAATACATAACGACAGAATTACAATCGATGTTGACGAATCAATTATTATTGAAGGAAGCAGATCTTTATTATATTCCATCTTTAGAAATCTGATAGAGAATGCACTTGCTTATGCAGGTGAAGACATTGAAATTGGAGTACGATGCTACATTGAAACTAATGAAGCGATATATTTTGATGTTTATGATAACGGAATTGGCATTGAAGAAAAACACCTCGTACGAATATTCGAACGTTTTTACCGGATTAATGAAGGTCGCACCCGAATTACAGGTGGATCCGGTTTAGGATTATCCATTGTCAAAAATGCTGTTCTTTTTCATAATGGTAGCATTGTTGCCAGAAATAGACCAGAAGGTGGACTTTCATTCCTGATTACCTTTCCCAAAGCAGGTAAAAAACCATCCATTTTGGATACTTTCGATAACTAATCAAATCATGCAATAACTAACATTTTGTTACTCTAATAGTCATTAATACACCTTAATACATGACATTATTTGTCACATTGACATTTATTTATTAAAATAAATGTCAATGGAACGACTTAGAATTCAAAGTCAAATACTTTGATTGAAACAAAAGATATCGTACATTTGCGTATTAATCAGGCTTAAAACGAATGAAACAATATCAGGATTTACTGCAACACGTGATAAATGAAGGAATTCGAAAAGATGACCGAACAGGCACAGGTACTATCAGCATTTTTGGTCATCAAAGTCGTTATTCTTTGCGTGAAGGTTTTCCTTTAGTTACCACAAAGAAAGTTCATTTAAAATCTATTATATACGAATTACTATGGTTTTTGAACGGAGATACAAATGCCAATTATCTTCAGGATCATGGTGTGCGCATATGGAACGAATGGGCTGATGAAAACGGCGATCTTGGTCACATTTATGGCTATCAATGGCGTTCATGGCCTGACTATGACGGAGGACATATTGATCAGATATCACAAATTGTTGAACAGATAAAAAACACCCCTGATTCAAGGAGACTTATTGTAAGTTCATGGAATGTTGCGGATTTGAAGAACATGAAACTTCCACCTTGCCACACATTTTTTCAATTTTATGTTGCGGATGGAAAATTAAGTCTTCAGCTGTATCAACGAAGTGCCGATTTATTTTTGGGGGTTCCGTTTAATATTGCATCTTATGCACTATTGTTGCAAATGATGGCACAAGTAACGGGACTGGAAGCAGGAGATTTTGTACACACATTTGGCGATGCACATATTTATTTGAATCATTTGGATCAGGTAAATTTACAGTTATCACGGTCCCCTCGCCCACTCCCCATCATGAAAATCAACCCAGACGTAAAAGATATCTTCAGCTTTAAGTATGAAGATTTTGAACTTGTAGGTTACAATCCATATCCGGCTATTAAAGGCGAAGTATCTATTTAATTGGATAAGAAAGAGTATTAATGAAAAATTATGACCAAAAGATATCAATCATTGTAGTTGCCGATGAAAATAACGCTATCGGAAAAAACAATGAGCTGTTATGTCATCTGCCAAATGATTTAAAACATTTTAAGCAAGTAACATCAAATCACACGGTTATAATGGGAAGTAACACTTTTAAATCATTGCCCAAAGGAGCATTACCAAACAGAACAAATATTGTTTTGACTTCCAATACACTGGCAAATTTTCCTGGTTGTTTAACAGCACATTCAATAGAAAAGGCATTGGAGCTTTGTAAAGATGACGATGAAGTGTTTTTTATTGGAGGGGGTAAAGTATACAAATCCGCAATTAGCATAGCAAACAGAATATATCTCACACGCATTCACCATACTTTTGATAACGCCGAGACATTCTTCCCTGAAATTACAGGATCAGATTGGATATTGACAGAAGAAACATTTCATCTATCAGATGAAAAAAACCCATTTAATCATACTTTTCAGCTTTACATTCGTAACACAAAATAAGATTTTTAACTGCTTGAAATGGCATCAAAAACTTGGCATCGATTTATAGAAGGAAATGACTCTGCTTTCGATGAACTGTACAGTCAATACTTTAAAGGGCTTTTTGCTTATGGCACAAAGCTTGGTTTTGACAATGATACTTGCAAAGATGCCATGCAAGATGTATTTTTCACTATCTATACTTCCAGAAATAAATTAAAACACATCAAAAATTTAGAATTCTACCTGTTGCGCTGTCTAAAAAACAAGTTATTCGACTTTCACAGCAACGAAATGCAATTGGATAATATCAATGAAAATGACATGTTATTACCTGATAACAGTCCAACTATTATTGAAGAAATCATTCAAGAAGAAAAGCATGTACTGTTAAAAGAAAAACTGAGCCGCATTCTTAATATATTATCGCCCAAACAAAAGAAAATAATATATTACTACTACAACTTAGAATTAGACTATAACGAAATAGCATTAATTCTGAACAACAGTCCCGAATCAATAAAGAAAACACTTTACCGCTCTCTGAAAAAATGCAAACAGTCTGTTTAACAGATTATTTGTTTTATATAATGAAATTTTTTTTGACTATAGTTAATTTTAGTTAAGTTCGTCCCTATTTTATTAAATATTTAGTCTATAAATATATAACAGACTAATCGACTTTGAAAATTAACAATTATTGCCTATGGAAATAACCCTTTAACACAATCATTAGAGATAATGGTTTATCGTACTTAAATTAACAAAAATGTAAATCTACAAATTAAATCAAAATTTAATAATATGAATAAAAACAAAGAAAATCTATCGGTACGAAAAAAACTTCAACTATTAAAAATTGCTTACATATTTTTAATGTTTACATGGTTATGTGTTTTTTCCGTAACAGCAGAGAACACAAATTCCCTGCCAAAAACAAGTGCTGCACCTTCAAACAACTCATCAGCAATCAAGTTTGATCAGGCAAAAAAAACTATTAACGGAACAGTAAAAGATACTAAGGGAGAATTCATAATTGGTGTTAATATTGTTGAAGTTGGCACTTCAAACGGGACATCAACAGATTTTAATGGAACATTCTCATTAGAAGTGGAAAATAATGCAACAATTAATGTTTCTTATATAGGTTATCTTCCTCAAAGTATTAATACGACAGGACAAACAAATTTTTCTATAACTTTACAAGAAGACACAAAAGCATTAGAAGAAGTTGTGGTTGTTGGATATGGTACACAAAAGAAAGAAAATCTTACTGGTGCCGTTTCAACAGTTGATGTTAGTAAAACCTTGGAAGCTCGCCCATATTCAGATATATCTAAAGCACTTCAGGGTGCAGTTCCTGGTCTGTCAATTGTCAATAGTAGTGGTAAGTTAGGATCACAACCAAGTATAAGTATACGTGGATTGGGAACATTAAGTAATAGCGAAACTAGTAAACCTCTAATTGTTGTGGACGGAGTTCCAATGGAAGATCTTTCATTGCTGAACACACAGGACATACAGAATATATCAGTTTTAAAGGATGCTGCATCTACTTCAATTTATGGAACCCGAGCTGCATTTGGTGTAATTTTGATTACAACAAAATCTGCGGCGAAAGTTGACAGAGTATCCGTAAATTATACAAATAATTTTGCTTGGGACTCACCCACAATTCTACCTGATTATCCTGATGTCCCTATGCAGCTGAATGCACTGATAGCAGCCAATGGCCGTGCGGGTTTGGCAAATGAACTGTTCGGTATGTATTTGGATGTTATGTTACCATATGCCGAAACATGGAGAGACGAACATAATGGTGAAAAAATTGGATATCAGGAAATGGTACTGGATAAAGACTTTGTGTTAGACAACAAAGGTGTAGGTATGTATTTTGCCGATTGGGATGTGGTAAACATTATGTTCCGAAAATGGAGACCGGCTCAAAGTCACAATTTATCGGTACAAGGAACCAGTGGCAAAACATCATATTACATGTCGGTAGGTTATAATCATGACGAAGGAGTTATGAAATTTAATCCTGATAAGATGAATAAATGGACAACCATGTTAAATGTAACAACAGATGTTAAAGATTGGTTGCAAGTTGGCTCTCGCATAAATTTCAGTAATAAAGATTTTAAAGGTCCGGCAACAAGACGTAACACATACGAATATATGTGGCGTTGGGGAAGTTTTTTTGGTCCTTACGGAACTTATCAGGGAACAGATTTCAGAAATGATATAGCTTATAGAAAACAAGCGGGCGACTGGACAGATAACGATTCTTTTGTCCGACTTGGAGGATTTGCCAAAGCTAAATTGGCTGAAGGTCTTACGTTGAATGCAGATTATACATATAATTTAGAAAACTATACTTACAAAGCTGCATATATTCCATTGAAAGGTTGGAATTCATGGGGAGGTGCAATTGATAACCCCATTAACTTCATAAGTAGTTCTTGGTTAGAACAACAATCAAGTATCAGTAAGTCAAGCGCATTAAATATATTTGGAAACTATGAATTCACATTAGCAGATAATCATAATTTCAATTTAATGTTAGGTGGAAATGCAGAGAGTGGTTCGTATGAAATGCATTTTTCTAGAAGAGATGACCTCTTAGATTATAATATGCCTGAATTTGACTTGGCTACAGGTGCTCAATCTGTTGATGGAGCACATTCAAATTGGGCTACAGCTGGATATTTTGGCAGAATCAATTATGATTATCAAGGAAAATGGTTACTTGAACTTAATGGACGATATGATGGCTCATCAAAATTCCCGGCAAACGATCGTTGGGCATTTTTTAAATCAGCATCGGCAGGTTATAGAATGAGTGAAGAATCGTTTTTTGATTCAATTAGAGACATAATTAGCAATGCAAAAATAAGAGCATCGTTTGGCGAAGTTGGAAACCAGGCAGTTGGCAATGATATGTATTTAGAAACTATGGCTAAACGTACAGATGCAAACACCCATTGGCTGGATAATGGAGGTGTAAAAGTAGTAGCTTATAATCTGCCAAAACTAGTTTCTTCTACTTTAAAATGGGAACGTATTCAAACACTTGATTTGGGTGCCGATTTAGGCTTTTTCAATAATGATTTGAATATTACTTTCGACTGGTACCAACGTACAACAAAAGATATGTTGGCTCCCGGAAAAACCATGCCGGACGTATTAGGTGCTTTGGCTCCTTATGTAAATGCCGGAACTTTAAGAACAAACGGATGGGAATTAGTTGTCGACTGGCGTCATAAATTCAACGACCTAACAATATATGTTGGTGCTAACTTAGGCGATTTTGTTACAGATATCGTAAAATGGGATAATGATACAAAATTACTTAACAGTTTTTACAGTGGAAAAAGATATGGCGATATATGGGGTTTTGAAACAGATCGTTATTTTACTGAAGATGATTTCAATGCTGATAAATCATATAAAGAAGGTGTTGCTTCACAAAATGGGTTGGAACAAGGCACATTTGTATTTGGCCCTGGCGACATCAAATTTAAAGATTTGAACGATGATGGTATTATCAATGGAGGAAAAGGAACAGCAGATGATCATGGCGATTTAAAGGTTATTGGTAATTCAACACCAAGATATCAGTATGGAATTCGTTTGGGAGGAGATTGGAAAGGATTTGACTTAGATGTATTTTTCCAAGGAGTTGGAAAACGCTCTAACTGGACACAGAGTGCTTTTGTTATGCCAATGATGCGTGGTGCTGATGCAATTTATGAAAATCAAACAAACTATTGGACAGAAGATAATCCGGATATGAATGCAGATTTTCCACGATTATTCCCGGGTAATGCAGGAAGAGGAACAATAGCTGTTTTGGCATTAGGAAATCACAATTTCTATCCTCAAACAAAGTATATAGTTAACATGGCATATCTTCGTTTGAAAAACTTGACTTTTGGTTACACTTTGCCTCAAAACGCAGCACATAAAATTTTTATGCAGAAAGCACGTATCTATTTCAGTGCAAATAATTTAGCTGAATTAATTAATAAAAGTAATGCTCCAATCGACCCTGAAGTAAATGATGCTCAAGGTAGCTTAGGAAATGGAACATGGGGACGAATAGATCCAATGTCTAGAACTGTATCGTTTGGTTTACAGCTTACTTTTTAAATAATAATAATATTAAAAGCATAGAAAAAATATGAAGAAATCAATTATATATTTTATAGCAGTCCTGGCTTTGAGTTTGAACTCATGCACCGACTTTTTAGAAAAAGGTCCGTTGGATACTTTTACTAATGATAACTTTTGGACTAGTGAGAAAAATGTAGAAGGATATGCCAACACTTTTTATGAAGAATTTGTTGGATATGGAAATGCAGGAGGAACCGGACTATTTTATTTTAGAACACTATCTGACGACCAGGCAGGCGGAAGTTTCGCGGATTGGTCGTTCAAAAATGCACCTGCTAGCAGCAGCGACTGGAGCGATTCTTACACAGAAATTAAAAGGGCAAACGTTCTTATTCAGAATGCTGTAAATGTAAATATGAGCGATGCGGCAAAAAATCATTGGGTTGGCGTAGGCCGATTAATGAGAGCATGGCAACACTATCAATTAGTACGCCAATTTGGAGATGTTCCTTTGGTTGATAAAGTGCTTGATATTCAAGATCAAGATTACCTTTATGGACCACGCAATAACAGAGATCAAGTAATGGACTTTGTACTTGAAGATTTGAATTTTGCTATTCAAAATATGTACGACAACACTTCAAAAATTACTTTAAATAAAAACGTGGCATATGCAATGAAAGCTGAAATTTGCTTGTATGAAGGGACTTTCCGGAAATATAGAAAGGCAGAAGACGGTCAGACAGCACCCGACGCTACAGGAGCAAACAAGTTTCTCACAGAAGCTAAAAGTGCTGCATCGTATTTAATGGATAAAAGTTTTAATCTAAATGATTCTTATCAAGGAAATTATAATTCAACAAACCTAAATACAAATCCTGAAATGATTTTAGTTAAGGCTTATAAACAAAGCATTTTTGTACATTCATTGATTGCATATATTAGTTCGTCAACACAAATTAGTGGTATGACTAAAAATGCGTTTGAATCATATTTGTTTACTGATGGAAAACCATTAGCGCTGACAAGCCTCGACAAAAATGATGCGGCTCAAAGATTAACTGGAACAAAAATAGTAGCTGGGAAAGTGGTTCCTGATACGGTACTTTCTATCTCTAAAATATTGCAACTTCGTGATAAACGGTTAGCTCAAACAATTGATACGGCTTTGTGTTATGTTAACAGAGGTTTTACACGTTTTGGTACCGGAATATCTATGACTTCATCAACTGGTTATGGGGTTAATAAATATGACAATAAGAGTCTTGATAATATGTATAGAAATCAAACTAATGCTAATTATAC
>Ga0172378_10000071_pt1 | contig 69591 bp, 60 predicted proteins | sample GrowelOW332metaG_FD_119755 | JGI IMG/M metagenome (GOLD analysis project Ga0172378, IMG submission 119755) | Groundwater microbial communities from an aquifer near a municipal landfill in Southern Ontario, Canada - Pumphouse #3_1 metaG | ecosystem: Environmental > Aquatic > Deep subsurface >... | reverse complement strand
ATCGTATCTTCTCTGAGCTTCAGCGCACTCTTCATAAATTATACGGTGTGCTTCATAAGTCTCGTCACTAGGTAAATAGGTGAGATCAGGTATGATGGCGCCGAAAGGTCCATTCTTACCACTACTGTTGTGACGCACGTAACGTTGACTTTGTACGCTATAACTAAAGCCGATGCGGTGGCGTGTTAATTGCGCCAGGGCCGCCCTACTTAAATTGTCGATGGCGAAGGTGAAACTAACATGCTCCAAAGTGCTGAGGTGCCCACTAGTAATGACGAGCCGCAAAAGCCGTTCACTATCAGGACCTCCATCTTTAGAGGGGCGCCCTTCATAGCGCTTAAAATCGTTTTCAAAGATGCATTGACCATCTTGAGCGCTGTAACAGCGGCGAATGGCGGTGAAAGCTATCTTTTTGGCATCAGGGGTGCGCGCTAGCAATGATACTTCTAATGTTGCGGCATTTTTATAGCTGTGCGCAGTTTCTTTTTCTTCCATCATTTTTCTCTCTCCATCTTTTGCGCCGCCCTTTTCCTAAGGATAGCGGTGCAATCGTCCAATATTGGTTGCCCAAAATTAACTAAAAATTCACAAACAAATTCTTCTTCAAATTCCGGTTCATCTTCAGTGTGGTGCAAAGTGGCGCCGAGATACGCATGCACTAGTTCATGAATTAAAGTATCTTTTACTATTGTCTCTTTAACATTGTCGGCGATAAAAATATATTTGGCGACACTATTGCAAATACCGAAGCAAGAGGTGCCGCTGAGTTTAGAATTTATTTTATTACTATCTTTATCGACAAAACTGATTTCCCAATCATGTCCTAATATTTTGTGGTGTATTACAGTTTCTTCAATCATTTTTTTCTTTTTCTCCTAGAAGGTTTAACCCTTCATGTTGTAGCCTGTTTCAACAGCATTAAAGAACTTAATATAATAATGCTCTCGTTCGGTTAATTTAGCCTTGTCGACTTCCTCCAGAATTTCAAACCTAAAATTCCAAATGCCGTCTTCCATCATACTATCATATAGTTTGGAACCACTTACGGTGCCACTGTCGCATCCTGTACCACGTTTGATGTGCTGCAGCCAACGATTCCCGATATCTACTGATTGTCCAATATAAACACGTCCTGAATTAATGTTGGTAATTTTATAGATGCCGCAGACCTTTGCAGCACATTGTTTTACTACCATATCTTTGTATGGATTTCGATAATACAATTCAAACATCGCTTTATAGAGCGGTGTTGGGTTACTTAGTTTGGCGCAGATAGGCAATAGTTCCATTATTTCCTTTTTACTCTTGGCACTTAGTACGAGGAAATGGGCGTCCGAATTATCATCACGACGAAGACGTTCTTCTTCAAGTGCTCTATCAATGGATTGCCAATCTTGGAGTTGTTCCAAAATTGCCGCAGTTTCGATATTGGCGCTGACTTTCGCAGACTCCAAATCATCTTTTATCTTTTGAATTTGCGCAAGAGTTGTTGTTTCCAATTCGTTGACATAAAGCGTCTTTTCTAATTTTGTTTTTTCTTTCCAACTTTCCAAAGATTGCTCTAGTGCATTGATTGTTTGTTTTTTCGTTTCGATTTCATTGTTAATTTCAACCATTTTAGAACTTTTGATAGTTTGTAGGTCGGAATTTAATTTGGTTATTTTTTCAGCCCTTAATCTACCAATATCTATATTGAGCTGCAAAAAATAACCAAAAACAAACCCAACAATGGCGCCCAAAATAAGCCAGACAAACCACATAATACTATTCAGCTACTTTTGGTTCAGTTTTAGGTTCAACTTTCTTTTGCTCTTTATAATCGGCTGTAATTTGATTAAACATGCCACTCATTTGCACCATCAATTCTTCATCAATAGGAAGAGGTTGTCTTACTACCACCAATATAGAAACTTCATCTTTATAAAAAGCTCTACGCTCACTAACTATCGCAATGCGTCCTTCATTAATTTGATAACTAATTCTATGGACCTCTATTTGTGTATTATCTTTATTGAGGCTTGATAGTAGAATTACATTTACTATATTTTTTTCAAAGTCGTATTTTACCGCAACGTTAACATTTTTGCCGACTCGTTCTTCGATTTGTTTCTTCAAGCTCTCTTCAATTTTATTCTTTTCTTCTGTTAAATTCATTATTCTTACTCCTTGTGGTACTACACTTTCCCACTTTATATATATATTATAACGCCTTTTGTGGAGGTACACAAATTTTTGATATACACGTTTACAGATTGGAAACCTAGCTCAAAAGATGGTATACTATATATGTATAAAGGAGAGAATTATGAAAATTATTGGTAACTGTTCTTTATGTGGTAAAAAAACTGTATTAATAAAAAGCAACAATCCTATTGTTGGTTCTGTATGCAGTGATTGTCTTAATAAAGAAATAGATAGAAAAAATTTAAAAGAAGCAAATTTTTTTTGTAAAACATATAATCTACCTTTTGATCCGAATAAATGGTTGGAAATTGAAAAAGTAAGCGGTCCAAAAGTATTTGAAGAATACGTTAATGTGGTAGCCGCAGAAAACCCAAAGTCTTTATACAACAGTGATAAAACAGACTTGTTATGGGAAAGAATGAATAAAGAGTGGCAAAAAGATCTTACTAATGAAGAATTAATTTCACGTATAACACCAATTAAAGATGGTTTTGTAAAACGTATGCAAATTAAATGGGGACCAAAATATTCATTTCAACAGTATTTAAAACTTGAAGATTTATATACAAATACTGTAAAAAGTAACAGTATTACCAACCCCTTAACTCTTGATATTATTAAAAAAATTGCAATAGTAAGTGTTGAAATGGACCAAGCTTTAGAAGATGGCGACATTCAAAGTGCCGCAGAGTTCAATAAAATGCACACGACTCTTGTTAAAAGTGCTGGATTAGATGATTTGGTCGAAGTTAGTGATGATAATGTGTTGTCTACGGTAGCTGACTTATGTAAGTTTATCGAAGATAGCGGCGGAGTTTTTCAATATTACGATGATGTTACAAGAGATGTTGTAGATAAAACTATTCAAGATTTAGAAGAATGGACTCGTAATTTCGTCATAGATAATGCGGGAATTACGACAACATACGAAGTTATTGAAAATCAATATAAACAAAAAATGCAAGCCGAAACATTAAATAGTGCGGCAAAACGTAAACCACTAGAAGATTTGGAAACCGCATTCAATAATGCAAAAGAAGGAAAAAATGTAGATTTTGATAAAGAAATTGAAGCAGATGATATAGATTTGGGAGACGATGATGAAATTGACGATCCAACCTACTGATGATCCAATCGCAGACTACATAACCTTCTTAGATGACAATGATTTTAAAAATAATCAATGCGTCACAAAAGATAGAATAGAAAAACAATTACCACTATATACAAAAGCAATGAATACATTGTTGATGTATCCTGATATTTTTGCAGATATAATGACGCCAAAAGATAGTAAATTTAGTTTATTTTTTGAACAACGTATGGTGTTAAGACAAATGCAAAGAAAACGTCAATTTTACGGCACATTTACAAGAGGCTTTTCAAAGTCGTTCCTTGCAAACTTGGCAATGTATCAACGTTGTATGTTTGTTCCCAATTATCATGGTTTCGCTGTTGCTGGTACTAAAAAACAAATTGCCGCAATAGCAAAAGAAAAAGTTATTGATGACTTATGGGTTCGTTTCCCACTATTGCGAAACGAAATGAAAAAGTTCAGAGTAGCTGGTAAGATGAAACAAGCTTATAAAGATGGCGGAGACCACGTTGAATTTGATTTCACTAATGGTTCTATATTCGATGTTATTGGTGGCGCAATTCGTGGTGGTAGACGAAATGGTGGTATATTTGATGAGGTAATACTCTTAGACGGAGAGTATATTAATGAATCTGTTATTCCATTATTAAACACAATTAGATATAACAAATTTGGAGAAGTAAATCCAAATGAGCCGCAGGGGAGTAAAATATTTATTACTTCTGCTGGATATGTCGGCACATATGCCTATGAAAAATTAGTAGAAACACTTTGTTTCAGTATTATTGATCCTAAAAAATATGCTGTTATGGGTGGTTCATATAAAGTATTAATTATGCACGGTAGATTGGTTGAAGAAACAATGAGAGAAATTCTAAGTTCTCCAAGTTTCAAAGCAGACAGTGCAGATAGAGAGTATCGTAGTATTTGGTCTCATGAATTGAGCGGCGCGGCATTCTCAAAAGATACTATTAGTAAACTTAGAAAAGTTAAGAGAGCTGAATATGCGGCTAGAAAAGATGCCTTGGAAATGGGACACAAATATGTTATTGGTGTTGATGTTTCTAAAGACGGTGCGGCAGAAACGGTTGTTATTGTTTGTAGATTAAGTTTCGGCGACTATAGTTGCAATTATAGAGAAGTAAATACTTTTGTAATTGCTAGTACCGATTTCTCTGTACAAGCAAATATTTTAAAACAAACTGCCATAAAATACAAAGCTTCATTATTAATATATGATGCAAACGGCGTTGGGGCTGGTTTAAGAGATTGGTTGAATAAACCTTCGCGCACAAAAGATGGTATGCCATTGGAAGGGTTGGGGATTATTAATCCACCACCTTCAGCCGAAAAAACAGTAATAAAATACAACAATCCTAAACAAAATATTGTTTATGAAATAAAGAGTGGCGGAAATGTTGCTTCACAAATTCACTCAACTCTAATGAGCAAAATAAGTAGCGGTTCTATTAAATTCTTGGTTAGTTCTGCGGCAGCATTGCAAATGCTTGAAACTCAAAAAAAATTTGTAGAAGCTTCTACGCAGAAGAAAGACCGTATTATGCGTCCATATCGTTTTACAGATCAACTAGAAGTAGAATTTAAAAACTTAGATATTAAAGATACTAGTGACGCATTAAAACAAAATATTATTATTGAGCGTAGAAATAAAAATATTCAAAAAGATTTCTTTTCAGCTTGTGAATATGTAGTTTATGGGGCTATGCAAGTAATTGAATTGCCTTATTATAAAAAACTTATGAAACAACAACGTTATAAAGTTCCATCATTTGTATCTGGAACAACTATAAAAAAACGTAGAAATAATAATTCTCTGAGTAGTCGTAGAAGGAACTTTAGTCGGAGGGGAAGATAATAAAATTAATGACAAATCAAAAGCAAAGAAGAATGGGGAGTTTTAGCATAAGGCGTAAACCTCTCGTACAATTATATCGCACTCTTGCAACGGCTAGAAACGTGACAGATCCTAGGTCATTGCATGTAGACGCTAGTGATTTATCCACTTTTGTAAATGGAGATATGCTGGACCCTTATTTTAGAAAACCAGGTTCACAATTAGAGCAAAATATTAAATTATCTAATACACTTTATGCGCAAAATCAAATTTATGCAAATATTTTAAATTATTACGCTAATATGTATTATTGGAGATATAAAATAGTTCCAAGAAAAATAAAGGATAAGGAAGAGATCGCTGGTAAAACTGATTACGCCACAGAATATAAAGCAATGTTAGATTTTGCGGAAGGACTTAGTTTAGAAACAACAATGCCAGACATATTATTATCTTTATTTAAAAACGGGCGAGTTTATTTATGTTTCGCTGGTAATTCTAGTAGTAAAACAATAACAACATTAAAATTGCCGAATAATTATTGTAAACCAGGTTTACAAACACAATTTGGTACTTATGAAGTTGTATTTGACAATTATTTCTTCGATAGTTTAAGATTAGATAAAGAACAAATAGAAACATTCTTAGAATGTTTTCCTAAAGAATTTAAAGATAATTATCACGAATATAAAAAGGATAATAAAAAAAGATATGTGGTATTAAATGGACGTACTACTACCTGTATTTCTATGAATGAAACGGGTTTCCCTAGTTTCCTAAATAGTTTCTATGATATAATTGATTATAAAACTTATAAAATAAATGAATTAAACAGTAATACCAATAAACTAGAACGTATTGTTACTCAAGAAATCGATCCAGAAAAAAGTGGTATTACAATGGACGAACTTGAACAATTACATAATTCAGTGGCTAACAATATTGAAAATGACAATGATGGCACAAAACTTGTTACTACTATTGGTAAAATTGATGTAAAACAATTACAGCAAACAAATAACGTTCAAGATCAAGCTTTACAAAGAGCTTATGCTGGAATATTTGCAAGTGCTGGAGTAAATTCAAACTTATTTACAGGCACCACATCAGAGAGCATTCAGATTTCAACAGAGCGCGACGCGGCTATGGTATGGCAATACATAGAACAAATTGTAAATGCCTTAAATTTAGCTATTAATAATATACATAATTTTGGTAATTATCAGTTAGGATTAACTATTTTACCAATTACTCATTATAATGAAAAAAATAAAATAAGTCAATATAATGAAAATGCTACATTGGGAGTTGGAATTATTGATTTCATTATCTCAACAGGTACTAAACAAGTAGAGTTAGACTCTACAATGAAATTAGAAGAATTCTTGGGTTTACCCAAAAAATTATTACCTTTACAAAGTTCTCATACTACTGCATCTACGGGTAGTACAGAAGAAACATCAAAAACAGATGAAAGTGAAGGAAATGATGATAATAAGGAAACCGAAGATTCTAAAACAGGTGAGGAAAATAATGAATAAAAATATTAATTCAATACCTGCATATGTTTCCAATTTTGAAGAGCAAGAGAATGGCAACACAAAAGCGAAACTAAAAGTTTTCTATGTAGGAGAGACCGTAGATGGTCGTATCTTTGATGAAAAATTTAGCAGCACTTTAAGTGATACCATAATCGGAAGCCCTGTTGTTGGGTATTACAGTACGGTTAAAGAAGATTTCTTAGGACACAATAGTAAACAATATGTTTATGGTTATGTCAATGCCCTTGATGGTTTCGAGGAAGATGAAGAGGGAGTGAAATGGCTTACGGCAGAAGTAACGCTATTTACTAATAGAGGAGACAATATTAGTGAAGTGGCGAACAAAATTGTTGGACATCCACAATCTCTTGAGTTAGATCCAAACAAAACTAAATACGAAGTAGTTAGTGAGAACGGTGAAGCTAAAATTCATTTTACAGAAGGTGCTATTATTGGACTAAGCGTATTGGGTACAGAACAAAAGCCAGCCTTCGAAGGCTCAATGTTCTTTGGAGAAAACAAAAAACTCAAAGAATTAAAAAATTTTAAGAAACGTTGTGATTATTTCTTCTCAGTGAAAAAAGAAGAAATAGAAAAGAGAGGTAAAGAAATGGACGAAAAGAAAAAAGCTTTTAGTATCATATCTGACTTCTATGCACTAAACTATGAAGAAAAAACTAGTTTGGTAGCTAAAGCATTGCAAGCAGAGTACGGAGAGCAATATGGATTGTATATCGCACAAATTGATGATAACGTCTGTGTGGCAGAAGTACTTGACTACAACACTTGGCAAACAAGTTATAAAAGAGTTGATTATAAAATTGATGAAAATAACAACATTACTTTCGGCAAATCTGTTGATGTTATAGCTCGTTATTTGACACCAGAAGAAATTGACGCTCTTCCAAAACCAACACCAAATTCAGTTTTTACAGAAAAGAAAGTGGAAGAAAAGACAGATAAAAAAGAAGATAATTTTAAAGCAAAAGAAGGAAAAAATGACGAAGAACACAAAGAACAACCTAAAGAAGATAAACAAGTCTTTAGTGCACCAAGTGCCTCCGCATTATCTGATAGTGAAAAAGAAGAACTTGAAGCCTTTAGAAATGCGAAAAAAATAAGTATCATTGATTCTTATAAAGGTGACTTAGAAGAAAGTGTTTTAAAAGATTATAAAGCCAAAATTAAAGATTTTAGCGCAGATGAGTTAGAAGTTAAATTGGCTGTAAGTTTCCGTAAAGCAGTGGAGAAACAAAAAGAAAAAAATAAAGAACCTAATACCACTGTTGTGTTCAGAGCTGGATATGATTTAAACAATATATGCGTATCCAACAATGATGGAAACAAAGAAATCAACAATAATTCTTATGAGAGTTTAGTTGATTTATATAAAGATTAGGGAATAGAGAGGAAAAAAATATATGAGTATTGAATTAAGACCAAGTTTTAAGGTTGTAGAACCTAATAAATTGACAGGACTAAGAATTGGTCATGTTTTGGCGCAACAAGTTGCATTAGTTGATAATATTGCGCACACTACTTTTGGAACAACAGATGTTTTAGAAAATGGCGTTATTGTTTCTTTAGATGCTGATGGTACAATTAAGAACTATGCTGACGGAACAGGAATGTTCTTAGTTTACAATGAAGAGCTTATTGATGGAGCTTATGTTGGTTTGGACCAACAAGGTGAACCATTCGTCGATGGCAAAGTTTATCCAAGAGCTATTGCACTTTATGAAGGTGACGTGTTTACCACAGATAATTTTGCGAAAAATGGAGTTGCAGATACTGTAACTGATTGTTATGCAAAACCTGTTAAAGGAGTACTTAATTTACAAGTAGCGACAACAGGAGCTCAATTTATTGCTACAAGAACAAGAATGCCTAATGGTAAGGAAGGGTTCAAATTTACTTTCCTTAATCGTACATTAGCTTAATAGAGATATAGAGGTATAAAAATGGATAAACAAGATTTAAAAATGAATAAAGAAGATTTAAAAAAATTAGCTTTTGGCGCTTTGAATAATAATTCAAAAGTTAATTTCTCAGATGCAAATTCAGCATTAATTAACGCATTTAAGAAATACTATAATGTTACACCAGAAACTACAGTAAGAGACCTTCGTGATGTTAACTTTACAGTAATTGATGAAATTATTGATGAAGTATTGCCAAAACGTATGGAAGATGTTGTTGGACGTTGGGCTAATGTAAAAAGCTTCGGAATAGATGAAGAAGTAAAATTCATAGTTAAAAACACTGGTAGAAATCATGTTATGACAGCTGTCGTAGAAGGCGCTCGTGGCGGTATCTATGAGAGTAAAAGATTAGATGACAAAGAGTTCACTATTAAATGTAAGACTTACACCGCTGGTGCTTATATTACATTAGAAGAGATTATTTTAGGTAAAAGAACTCTCGCAGAATTGTTAGACTTAATTGTCGAATCTTTGCAACAAAAATTATATGGTGAAGTTATTAAAGCCTTACGTTCTATTGCTCTTAACGCACCAGCTGTAAACAGTGCCGCAGCCGCTGGAGTTGAAGATGCTGATTTGGGTAAAATCATTCGTGTTGTTAGCGCTTATGGAGACCCTGTCATTGTTTGCTTTAAAGCATTCGCGGACAAAATTACTAATAGAACAGATACTGTTGGTACACCTAACACTCCAACTCAAGACTTAGATGAAATTAGAAATAATGGTTACATTTCAGTGTATCATGGCACTCCTGTTATAGTTTTACCTAACTATATCATGGACGACAATACTAATGCAACATGGGCGTTCTCAGAAAAAGATGCTTTCATCTTACCAGCTCAAGGGAAACCTGTATATATCGCTTTCAAGGGAGAAGGTTATACTCAAGAAAATGTGCACGCTGTTGGTTCAGAAGAACTTAACTATCACAGAATAATGGGTGTTGGCATCTTAACTTATAGTAATATAGGTATTTATACCGATACAGATATTGCCACAGCAGAAGCTGATAATTGGTTATACTAGACTAAATTAGACGACTACAAGTAGGGTCTTTAATTAGACCCTACTACCTTATTAAAAAGGAAGGAGAAAATTATGGAAGAAGAGAAGAAAAATAAAGCATATACTTTTGTTAAAAATACTATGGGAAGTTTAACATTCTATCTTGAAGCGTACGATACAACTTTACCAAAACGTAGATTTCATTTTGGGGCTCAAACTAAAAAGATTATTGTACCTTATGTTTATGCGTTGGGATTGTTTGTTTCAGAAAGTGCTTACAATCAATATGATAAATTGGGTTTATTTAAAATAGAAAATAGAGATGAACTTTTAAAAGACGCCGCTTCGTTAGGCTTATGTGCTTATGAAGAAGAGGAAAAGAAAGAAGAACCAATCGGTTTAGATAAAATTTTTGCGGCTATAAAAACAGAAAATGCTAAAGAATTTTTACCGTTATTAAAAACATTACGTTCAAGTGAAAAAAGTCAAGTTGTGATATTTGTTAATAAGAATAAAGACAAACTGCGTGGCGAAACCATAAGAGAAATAGGAAAAGCCTTAAATATAACTTTATAATATGAATAAATATTGGAAATATATACTGTTTCCAGATTTTCTGGACTGTATCAAAGACGACACATTATCCAATATGAATGACGAGGACTTGACAGCAACTTTAAATGGCTTTGCTATTGCAGCAATAAATAGGTTCTTATTTCCTAAGATGCCTCTTACATATGAATATGAGGAAGCAGTGGATCCCTTGGATAACACCCCTTACGGCTATTATTTTGTAGACCAAGATGATATTCCAATCGGACAACCTGAATATCAAGTTATATTAGCTTTTATGAAATGTATCTGGATAGAAAATAGAATTACCGATAACAATAATTTCAATAACCCATTTTTTGATAAAGACATTAAAGGTTATTCGCCAGCAAATATGTTGGCAGCCATGAAGAACATGAAAGAGAGTTATGAAAAATCTGCTGAAAAAATTGCTTTTAACTATGGAAGGGTTAATAAAGACGGTAAAACAGTATGGGGGACTTTAAATGGCTAACGATCTCCCATACGCCCGTTTTCGCAGAACGGCTATTGTTGAAAAGCAAACAAAGTTAAATGTTAATTCTTATTTTATAAGGAATAGCGCCTCAAGCACTACAATTCATGCCACAAGAGCTGATGAAGATTATATTGGTGTGTTAGTTACAACAGACAAAGAAGGCGCCGATGAAGCTTTTCTTTTTTTAGATAACGTGGCTGACTTGGATATTGGAGATTATTTTACTTGGCAAAGTACCTCATATTTTATATATGAAAAAGTTAAACTTGTAAAAGAGCAAGATTATAAAAAATTCAAAGTATTAGAATGTAATGTTTTGGTTAACGATACTTATCCGGCTTATTTTATTGGGACAATGAGAAGTAGTGAGTCTAATACTATTTTAAACAAATACTTTTTAGAAAGTAAAATGAACCCTGTATTGATATTACCTAAAAATGAAGACATACAAGATAACACAACAATAAAATTCGTGCACCAGGCTTGGATCACAGAAGAGGAAGACTCTTACACTATACCTGGTATTAGTTACTTCACCATTAGAAGAGGGAAAAACGATGTTGATCCCATAGATATGGCTGAAGAGGGCGAAAAAGACACTTCGTTTTATGTTAATACACAGATTGAATTAGCTACTGAAGATGGTTATTTTGTTTGTGAAAGTCCCAAAGTTCGTATTATTAGTAGAGCAGCAACAAAAGTTATAGTAAAATTTATAAGTGTGGGCAATTATACTTATAATGTAAAAAATAACAATGAAATAGTAACAAAAACAATAGAAATTAAAGGAGTTATATAAGAATGGATAAAGAATGTTTTTATCGTTTAGCGCAAACTTTACAAAGTATAAAAAATGATTTATTACTAAATCCCGAATTGAGAAGGCTCTTGGTGCTTGACAATCCAGATGACACTAATATACCGACTCCTTCTTTGCAAAACACAGCTGGTTATATTTATACACAACCAATTATAGATGTCGATGTAGATGGTATTTTTGATAAAAGTGTATTTATTACATTAAATATGAAATCATCATCTATTAGTAATGATAAAAATGAAAATTTAATAAAATATACGATAACAATTATGCCTATGGTTGACAAAAACAAATATGTTTACAATAATAAAATACGTATTCTTGAAATTATGCAAGCTATTATAAATATTGTAGATTTTGCTAAGTATGACTTGGCAAGTCCAATAAAATTTGTGAGTTGTGGACAAGAATATACTAATAAGGATATTATCGGTTATTGTATGACCTTTGTAGCTTCAGATGGGATAGCGGACAAAGACGATGACAACTAATTTTAATGAAATAGCACTATTAAATAATTTACCTATAAGATTTTCATTAGACGAAAATTCGACATTTATATTTTTAATGCCTACTTTAACAGATATTTATGGTGGAACAACGGGTTTCTTCATTACATTCTGCAGTGTAACTATTGGGGAGTTTAAGAAAAAATTCCCTCAATTTATAGTAGGCAACTCAAAAATTGATTTTATTTTACAATTGATGCAATTTAAAAAACCTAAGAACTATATACAAGATTTTTTAAACTCATTTAATAAATTCATACCGAACGTTGAAATCGTAGATGACTGCTTGGAACAAAATGGAAATATTTTAACCGATCAGGTTTTCGACGTTTTCTGTGACTACTTACAAATAGCCACAGCAAAGAAAAAGTTAAATAAAGATAACTCAAAAAAAGAGGAATTGACAGAGTTTGAGAAAAAAGTTAGAGCTAATAAGGAAAAAATTGCAAAGATTCGTAATAATAATAAAAGTGGTGGGGTTAAGCTCGACGTAGTACTTGCTTACATCGCACGTGAATTTCATTGTAGTTTCCATGAAATTTACAATATGAATTTATATACAATCTATTATTTATATTCACTGTCAGGAAGACTAATGCGTTACAGTATCGATGTAGGGTTAGCTGGCAACAACTTGCTTAAAAAAGATACAAAATTAGAACACTACACAAGTAGTGTTAGAGAGGAAAAATAAAATATGGCATATGATTTAGAAGAGATGTTAAAAAAATTTGGCGTTGTAGACGTAATGGACTTAGAACTCTATACTGCAAAGAAAGATACTAATGGTGATTGGGATAATGTTACTACCCTTGCACCTGAAAATCTTTTAGTATCATTAGACACTTTAACCATTACAAATATTAATGAAGAGGGTCCCACTAAAGAAATTAAAGGTGGGAAAAACGCACAATCTTTATTAAAATATGGTAAGACTTTTACTTTTGAGTCTACTGATGCTCTTGGTGATTATAAATTAATTACAAAAGTATTTGGCGGACAAATTAGTACAAATAAAGGAATGTTAACGATCACAGATCGCTTTGCTCCTGAAATGACTTTGGTAGGAAAAGCCCAATTTGTTGATGCAGAAACGGGCGCAAAACAACCTGTTAATATTATAATTCCATTCTTATTACCAGACTCAATCTTTAACTTAACTCAAGCTAGTGATGGAGACGCCGCAACATTTGACTTAAATGGTACAATTAATGCTTTCGCCACTACCGCACCTGGAAAACAAACAGATAAAGGGGCTTATGGTCCTGGTGGAGATGGAGCATATTATATCATTGCAACAGATGAAGTTTTAACAGATTTGTTAACTGAGACTTACGAAGCTGAACAAACTAAAGCTGCAGCAGTTTAATTAGATGAATAGAGGGAGACTACTTCGGTAGTCTCTTTTTTTATATTTGATTATGTTCTGGAAATGTGCTATAATATAATTGATAATAGAGGTGATGTATATTGAGTAAACTATTGGAGTTAGGTGGCAAAAGTAGGATAATACTTAGAGCATTATGTGATTTTGATACAACGACTCGCCATTTCAATAAAGGCGATATTGTTTTTAGTTCCATGGAAACAGAAATAAATATCACAGATTATGAAAATAACAAGCAAATTTTTAGAGATACAAATACACTATTGGCAACAAATAATACTCATTTTAATAATATAGTTTTAAGTTCTATACCTGTCACAACAGACTTATTGGAATTGTTTTGTGATGAAATAGACAGTGAGTATGACAAATTAGTTATAGACAACGTTTATTTAATTAATGGAGTGGCTTATGCGACTAATTTGGTTGATACAACACAATCTTTCAGCATATTAAATCACAACGAAATGACTCTTGTTTATAATAGTGAAAATAATAGTTTTACTATTTCTTCTACAGAAACAATAGATGAAAATATGGAGTATCAATTATGTTATTATTCAAAGAAACAAAATTTCTACTATTCGATAAATAACAAAAATACATATATACCCTATTTAAGTTTTGAGGCCTTGATAAAAGGGAACAAAGATAAAGAAGAAACTGAAGTCTATATGTTTATACAAAAAGTAAGATTAAGAAATAACTTGGTGTTAAATACTAAAATTGGAAATATAGCATATTATACCATTTCTTTAGATGTTATAGAAGAAGATAAAAATAGTAAAAAATCTATGTTGGGGCTGTGAGTCATGTTGAAAACAACGGAACATTATAAATATGTCGGAGATTTCTCTGAGGGCATTTATCAACACAGTCATATTCGTACTTTTATTGGTTCTGTCCACTCAGGAATGAGAACTAGTGGTATGCAATCAATAGCCGTACTACTTAAAGAATTTATTAGTAGTACTGAAAATCAAGTAAATGTTTTGATAAAATTTCTAAATAATTTAGAAAATCAATACGGCATCACTGCGGCAACTTTTCAAATTGATCCTAGCAGTGCGGACGGTTTGTTAATTACGGAACTTGAAGAAATAAAATCTAAATTGGGTAAAGACGGTATAGAAGGCACTAAAAAAATAGTTAGTAAGGGCGCTGGTGCTGTGGTTGAGAATAAAATAAAAACTATTCTAGCACAAGGCACCTATGATGCTCAACCTCTTGGTGAAGCTATTGCCAATATTATGGCTGATGAATTTGGTCAAGCAGTAACAGAAGAAACTGTAAGGGAAATAACAAAAACCTTCAATACTAAATTGGTTAAGATAAAGACCAAAAGCAATAAGAATATTAATATTAGAAATTTTGGTGATTTAAAAAATTATTCCAACTTAACTAAAAAGAAATTGTTGAAAGGTTTTTCAAAATTTAGTAGAGTTAGGGAAGTGGAAAGCAGTTACAAAAGAAGTATTGAAGAACTCAATACTTTTTGCGCAAAATTGAAAGATTTAGGAAAGTTGTCTATAAGACAAAATGCGGCAACTCAAGCTGGCATAGAAAAGATAAGCAATTTGTTTCCTAAAACCTTTACTTTTGATGGAAGAAAAGGGTTGTATACAGAAATTTCTTCTGCAATAGGTTTCTTATTAGAACCACTTATGGTAGCGGCGCTATTTGACAAAAGAGATGCTCAAAGTACTGACCAAATAAAAATAAATAAAAATTCGATAATTTTATCAACACAGTCAGAACAAAGTATTAACACAGCTGATATTCAAGTTCAACTAAGCAATGCCGAAAAAGACCTTATAAAAATTGGCGCTAGTGTTAAAAGTAATCCAAATGTTTTTTATAAAAAACAAACAATTAATAGGAATTTTTTAAGAGAATATGATAGTGGAATTTCAGATGTAACGATAAATAAATTATTCTATATTATATTGAATTATAGAAGCTTAAAAAATTGGAATGTTGAAAGCATAAATGCTTCACGTCAATTTAATGCAGATGATCGTTTAAAAACTAGGGAAAATGACTTAAATGCTTTCACGGGTTTCTATAACGAAGTGAATTCTAGTTTAACTTATTTAGCAACAATTAAATCTTTATTGGGTATTGTATTTATGGGACATAATAATTTGATTGAAATTGAGAATGCAATGAAGCAAACTGATTATGTACCTTTGGTTTTAAACGCTGGCACGCACTCTTACTTAATGAGTGAATTGCTAACTAAAATTAAGGAAGTTTCAAAATCTACTATTGGTTCTTTTAGTAGCAGTGGTAGTGCAAAAAGTTTAATTTTTAATTTTATGAGGGCTCCAGCAGCAAGATGGGATAGGAAAATATCTCATATTACAGGTGGCAATACCAATCTAAACAGCAATGGTCACTTAATAGCCGCAAACCCTAAATCAAATGAGGGAGAGGCTATCGCCGAGAACTTAAAAGCTGAAAATATGATAAGTGCAGACAAATTGGAAATGGATCTCGTAGTTAGATTTAATTACGGTGATTTAGGTTTATAAAAGGAGAATATAAAATGACGAATGAAGAATTAGAAAATAAGTTTAGGGAAATTACATTATTGAATACTAACATTTTCGACCGCTATTGTGCATTAACTACAATAGAAGAAGATTATAATTCAACAAAATTTGCCGCATTGGGTTACACAATTCAACAAGCATATGAAATTTACTTAAAAGGACAAGGATTATTAGATACTTTAATAAGTATGTTTACTAATCCTGATTTAAACTTAGACGCATTACAAAAGAATTTTATGGAAGTAAGTAAAATTATTGAAAATGCAAAATTAGAAATTCCTGAAAATTTTAAAGATATTTTAGAACAACTTATAACAGACGCAGATAAATAAATAAATAAATCGAAAAATAAAGTTTTTTCGAGAGGTGAATGAGATGGCAACAACAAAACAAAATATTGTACTAGATGTTAGTGTTGAAGGTTTAACAAACCTAAAAAATACTATTAAAAGTATTACAGGCAAAGATTATGCTAACGCAGTAAAAAAGACCACAAAAGAAATAGATAACTTGATAGCCATAGTTAAGGCTGGTGGTAAAATTACGGCAAAAGATACTAAAAAATTTGCTTTAACATTAAAAAATATTAATCGTACAATGACTTCTGTTACTCTTTCAATAGAAGAGCAAAAGAAAAAGCTAGCAACTGTTACCAAGGAGTTGGAAAAACAAGAGGCAGCTGTACAAAAGCAAAAAAGATCCCTTGCCGCCATTAAAGGTGCCGCAACAAAAGCGAAAAAACTAGAAGAACAAAAAACCAAAGAGTTGTTAAAAAGCACGCTTGTTTATAAAAAGTTGATTAAACAAGGAGTAAGCGAAAAAGACGCTTTAGCTCAAAGTAATAATTTTCTAAAGAAAACAAATGCTCAATTTGAAGCTGTTGTAAGACAAAGAGTCAAAGAAGGCACTATTACAGAAAGTCAAAAAGACAAAGAATTAATAATTTTAGAAAATAAACGAGAAGAATTAAAAAAGGTCGCGGCTATCACAGCTCAAAAGAAAGAGAATGAAGAAGCCGCTCAAAAAGACTATAATACTAGTGTTAAAAAGTTGCAAGTTCTAAAACAACAAAAAGCAGTTTTAGAGAGCAATAAAAACTTAACTGCAGCAAAGACTGCCGCAACAAGCGCTAAAACAATGTCTAGTAGCGCTGATATTGTAGCTCAAAAGGCTCAAGCTACGGGACAATCTGTAAGTATACAAAAAATCGCTCCAACTAGTGGCGCTATTGACTCCGTCGCCAAATCTTTAATTACTTATGGTTTGGCTTTAAGAGCAGTTAAAAAAGCTTTAACAGTTGCCGCAAAAACCGTATCTGATATGGATAAAGCTCTTACGGGTATGGCAGTTGTTACAGGCATGACCAGAAAAGAAACATATGGTTATATAAGCGATTTAAAGAATATGGCGCAACAATCCGCAACAACTATGACGGCTATTGCAGATTTAACAACCGAATATTTGCGTCAAGGTCGTACTTTAGCCGATGCTATGGAATTAGCAACAACAACAGCAAAAGCGGCTAAAATTTCAGGTTTAAGTACGGCTGATACTATTCAATATATGACAGCCGCTATCAATGGATTTAATCTAGCTGCCTCAAATGCTGATAGAGTTTCAGACATTTTTGCTAACTTAGCTGTTAAATCAGCCACAGGTTATGATGATTTGGCTATTGCTTTAAGTAAAGTATCGGCGCAAGCTAATACTGCTGGAATGAGTATAGAATATACGACAGCACTTTTGGCAAAAGGTTTGGAAACAACTCAAGAAGCCCCCGAGTCAATCGGTACAGCTTTAAAAACTGTTTTGGCTCGTATGAGACAACTTAGTGATTATGGAACAACTCTTGAAGAAGGATTGAGTGTTAATGCTGTTGAAAAAGCATTAATGGCTGTCGGTGTTCAATTAAGGGATGCTAACGGTCAATTCCGTGACATGGAACAAATTTTTGATGAATTGGGTTCAAAATGGGATAATTTGAATACCATGCAACAACAGGCGATTGCGCAGGCGGTTGCTGGTACGCGTCAACAATCTCGTTTTTTGGGTATCATGCAAGATTGGAACCGCACTTTAACTTTAATAGGTGAGGCTCAAGATGCCGCAGGCGCTTCAGCATATCAATATAGTCAATACAGTCAAGGTATGGAAGCTTCTATGACGAATTTAACAACTGCATGGCAAGGTTTTATTGAGTCTTTGTCTAGTAGCGATGTTCTAATTTCTGGCGTAAAAGCAATCACAGGAATACTAAATAATATAACAAAATTTTTCAGCAAATTAAATGAGTTGGACGGTTTTGAAGGTGTTCTTAGAAATATTGTAACCACTCTTGGAATAATTAGTGGGCTGTTTTTTGGAATTAGACAAATACAGTTAAAATTGCAACAACTTAATTTAGTAAAATTAGCCGCTTTAAATCAAATAAATAGTAAAGAAGGCGAACTTACTTTAGCAGAGCTAGAGCAATTAAAAGCTATGGGAATGCTTACCGAAGAGCAAAAGAAACTTTTGGAATTAAAAAAAGAAACCGAAAAAACTGCAAGACAAGAATTAAAATCTCAAAAGAAAGCTGTTTTAAATGATAAAATTGCTGCAAAAAATCGTTTACAAATTATTAAAAAACAAGCAAGATTAGAAAAGAAAACGGGGCAACAAAACGCCACCAATCTTTTGAAAGAAAGAAAGGAAATTAAAGCTAGTTTAAAACTTAATGAAAGAAGTTTAAAAGCAAGTATTAAGAAAGGCGAGAGACAAAGAAATAATTTGAATACCACTCAAAAAGCGTACATAGCCGAAAATAATTCGCAAGAAAGAGCTAACAAACTTACAGCACAAGAATTGGCTCAAGCAAATGCTTATGCGGCAACCCAAGAAAAAACAAAGGCTTTAAAAGCTCAAAAATTAGCATTATCTGAAAAGGATAAAATAATTGATGATAAAATTACGGCTAATGCAACAATAAAGAATACAAAAGAAACTGAAAATGTTGCAACAAAAGCTATTGGAACACAAGAATCTGCTGTAACAGCTATAAATGAAGAAAAAACTGCACAAGCAAAAATTAGTCAAGTTGCTAGTGAAAAAATAAATATTATTGCAAAAGGCAAAGGAATGTTACAAAGTATCGTAACTTCCATGGCAGAAGGAGCAAAGGCTCTTTTTAATCCAGCTACAATGGCTCAAGCTATAATAGGTTTGGGAATAACTGCTGGCGCCGCCGCATTAGCTGGTATTCATGCAGCTAGAGCCTCAAATTCAGACGCTGGACGTTCTAAAGCAATTTCAGAAAGTCAAAATAAAATATACGAAGATAAAGAAGCTAAAAAAGATATAGATACCAATATGGCTGAATACAAGGAATTGTATTTTAATAGAAATAAAACTCAAGAACAAATTGACCAAATGAAGAGTCTTGAAAAAACTATTGGTGACTTAGATGAAAGTTTTAGCGGTAAGACGGGACCCGAACTTATAAGCGCAATGCAAAGACAATCTGACGCTTATGAAAGAAGTATCAGGGCTGCAAAAACAGAAAATTACAATCTCGCCTTAAAAATGAAAGAGCTTGATGAGAATGGAATTTCAGCAATAATTGCAGAGATGGGCATGTTAGAACAGGGGTTGGCAGATGATATAAATGTAAAATTAACTGCCGCACAAACCTCTATGTTAGAAAGTTTAAACACAAGTTTTACAAATGGTTTAAAAAACGCTAATTTTGCGGGTGATGCCGACACTTACATAAGAAACTTTACTAAAGAGTCTATGCACATTGTAACAATGATGAGTAGTGTCAGTGATGCTACTTACTCAGAGCAAGCGGCAGTATATAAAAATTTAACTAAAAATCTTGATAGTTATCAAAAAGCAATATTAGATGCACAATATTCAACAGAATCTTGGTTAAGCAAACAAAGTGAAAGTATAATTAGTTTGATTGATAGTATTACTTCTTTTGATAATGTTACGGCAGAAAGTATAAGGAGTATAGTTGATGCTATTGCTACTTTACAACAATCTCAAAATTATGCTAGTTATGAAAGCTCTAATATTGGTAAAATAAGAGATATTGCTGAAGATAAAAAAATAAAAAAGGCTTTGGGTGAATTGGGTATTACTCCTGATGATATTACAAACGGTAGATTTTCTTTAGAAGATCTTTTAGCAGCAGCTCAAAATGCAAATGCAAGCGATAAAATAATAAATCAAATTGAAGCATTTATAAGAGGTTCTGGCACTTTTGCTGGAAAAGACATATCAGAAGTGGAAACTTATAATGAATATGGTTTAAAAAATATAGATAGAATTTCCGAAGATGTGTTGAACGCATTCAATGACGCTTTAAAGAGCGGCAAAGGAAGCGCTGAAGCAAGTAACATTGCCATGAATGTGTTGGAAAGTGATCCTGGATATAAGAGACTTATTGCGCAAGAACAAGCTCTTCAAGAGGAGCTGGATGAAAAAAGAAATGCTTATGATGCTATAAGAGGCAGTAATGCTTCACAAGAAGAAAAAGATAAAGCTTTTGAAGAGCTACAAAATGCAGAATCAGCATATAGTCAATTCGCAGCAATGGTACAAGACTACACAGGTGATATAGTAAAAAGCATAAAAGACGCATCGGGTGAATTATCTAAAACAGCTTTTAGTGATAAAATTACTCGTATGACTTCTGTGTTGGAGAAATTTGCCGATATAGCTGAAAAAGCATCGTCTCATGAAGGTTTGGGAGTAGATGACCTTGAAGAGTTATTCAATATTGCGCCAGAGTTAATGGAAGATAGAGAATTAATTTCTAGGTTAATTTCTGGCACAGCAACTGCAGCAGATATAGCTAAAATACAAGCTTCAAAAGATGATTATCAAGATACACAAATTGATGCACTTCGTAATTCAATAACGAGCCATCAAGCGAATGCTGATAAATTTAGACAACAAGCCGCTGACTATTTAGCTAAGTATGGTGTTACAAGCGCTGATCAACTTGGAGATGCGCAAAAAGAAGAATATGATAAAATTATTAGTAATATGGAGCTTGAACAACAGTTAGCAACTTTACAAGAAGGTAGTTTAACAATAGCGTTAAATGCAAACTTCCAATTAACTAAACAAGATAAATTAACACAATCTATTGTAGCAAGTAATAAAAAGTTGGCTGAGCTACAAAGACAAGCTTCGATGAGCGGCGGCGACACATTAGAGAACTTACAAGCTCAATTAGAAGAATATGAAAAACAAGCAGATTTACAAGAACAATTATATGAAGCTGGTGTTGAAAACTTAACATCTGGCGCCGGAATAGATAAGGAGTCATTCAAAAAAGCTTATGAAGAAGGTGGCGACGCTTACGACAATTTCTTAAAAGGTTTGACGGCAGATCAATTATCTTATATAAACAATAATATAAAAACTTTGGACGATTTATTTGATACATGGAAAGATGGTTTGTCTAGTGTTGAAGAAACAAGACAAAGTATTATTGAAAAAACACTTGATAATCAAGATAAAGCTGTTGAATTAATGAAAGCAAAATATGAAGCTGAACAACAAGAGTTAGAGAAAACATTAGAAGATAGAAAAGATGCTTATGACGCTTATTATAGTTATTTAGACGAACTTGAGAATGACCAAGATGCTGATACAACTATTGATAAATTAAGAGACAAAATTGCAAAACTTAGTACTGCAAGTGATGCGACATCTTTAGCCGCTTTAAAACAAGCTCAAGAAGATTTAAAAAATGCTGAAAAAGAACAAAGAGATACTGAAAGACAAAATAGAGCCGCTTCAATAGATGATGCGATAGATAGTCAGTTAGAAACAGCCTCTGCAGCATATGATGCATTGATGGCTAATAACCAAACTTTATGGGAGAACTTTGTGGCTCTTGGTGAAGATGCGCAAGAAGAAATGTATAAAAATTATAGTGAAGATTATAAAAACGCTACATATTTGGCACAACAAGAAGCATTAAGAAGTTGGCGTGAAGTATTGGGTGATATTAGGGGCGAAACAATTCCTGATACAATACCCGTTGATATAGGAGATGTTTCTAAGGTTACTATTGGCGAAGGTGTTGCACCTCTTGTTAAAGACGTATCTAAAACTACAAATAAAACTATTATAACAGCACCTATTACGATTACAGGTTCTGCGGCAGATGCAACAGCAATAGCAGGCGCCGTACATGATGAATTAGAAAATATTATTGAAAAATTCGGAATTGGTATTAATGCCAATACAAGAATTAACTAAGAGGTAAAAAGATGTTAAACGATAAATACACAGATTTCTATTTTAATGAAAAACATAGCACAGATATGAAAGTTTGGATAACAAACTCTAATGATTTATCAATTTCTTTTGGTCCTACTTTTAAAGATACCACCTCCACTTTAGCTAGTGGAGATGGCTATATTTTTAGCGGTAGTCAAAATTTAGCGACAACTAAAAAAATGCAATGTGTTGCTATAAATGTAACACTAGGAGAATGGCGCAAAATTTGTGATTGGTTAAGTCCTAATATAATTGGAAGATTAAGATTTGATTTTAATGTAAATTCTTATTATATAGTAAAACTTTCCACAATACCTACACCAACAATAGTACCATACAAAGAAGGTACTTATATAATTACTTTTACTTTGTCTTTTACGACAGTTGGCGAACCATATGCACTTTATTCAACAGTTGGGGCTTATTTAAACACTACTGAAAACACTGAGTACAGTAGCTTAGAACCGTATTTTTTCCCGCTCTCATATTATGTGGGCGCAAAAGCTGAGCAAAATATAGCGGCAACCCTCGTCAGCATATCTAATAGTGTGGTTGGTGTTTCTTTTCAAACTTTTGAGCCATCATTGACTGAAATAGATATTTGTGAAATTACGGCTTATGAAAGTGAACCAATTACAATCGCAGTTGTCGTTGAAAATGATACTGTAAAATTTGGAGTAAGGGAAGAAGGAGTTTTTAAAGAGTCAAATATTTTTATTGATAGTACAGTTTATACTACCAAAAGAGAAGGAGAAGTTGAAAATTCTTACATTAAATCTTTTTCTTTTGATATAGTGTGTAACAATAATTTAGCCAAAATGACAAAAATCTCTGACAATCCGTCTTTAATTGTGATAAGGAAAGCGGAACCAAGCTATAATGCCGTTTTCAACACAGGAGAAATTAATGGTAATCCACAACTCGTGGTTTTATCAAAAGAAACGGATAGTAAAATTGTTGTAAGCAAAGATAATACTGATAATATAGTAAGCTTATTAAATTTCAATATTGTTGGTGATAGTGATTACGCTGTAAATTTTGATTATAAAAACAATGTTATTACTATAAATGGTAGTTTATTGGGTTCAATAGGAGACAATTCTGGTATTAATATATTAGACCCTAATAGTTTAAGTTTTACTAATACATTGGAACTTGAGTCTGGAGAGCCAGAGATATTAAAAGGCAAATTTATTACAGAGCCTGTTGTGTCTTCTGGTTTCTATGAATATAGAATTAAATTAGAAAAACCATTATTATATCCAAATAGACAAAATGAAAATGAATATGGAATACACATATTTGAAATATCGGGCGAAATGGGTTATAATATAAGTATATATGGGGAAGGAATTTTAACTCCAAACATTGAAACCCAAAAAATATTATTGAATCCTGGCTTGAGAGTAGATGCTAGTGATAATACAATAGTTGACCTTATAACAGAAGAGGACTTGGGATCTTGGATAGTACTTGATCACTATTATAATTTCTCAATATGTAATTATGATAAGATACGAGTAACAAAAGATGAGGAAGGACAAGAAATAATAGAAGATGTTAATATTATTTTTACTCCTAGAGGTGTCATATAATGTATATAGATATAACAGGTCACAGTGCTTCAGCAATTAATTTTTCTTACAATATTCCCATATATGATGATGAAAACAATATAATTGAACCTATTAAATATTATATAGGCTCTTGGAAAAATGGCGAAGAAGGTTTGCGAATCTTCAAATATGAAAATGGAGTTATAGTTGACGCTCCTCTTTATGCCGCAACCCCTAATTATAATAGTAAAGATAATCAAGTTGCAACGGTTGGTTATGTTAAAGAACAAACAGAGTCTCCATTTCCATCAGCAATTATATTAAAAGGTGGTTCAGCAAGTAGTTGGTGAGGTAAGAAATGAACGCAGGAGAAATAAGTGCAATAATTACTGTATCAATATCAGTTTTAACAGTTATTATTATTCCAATTTACAAAAAAGCAAAAAGAGATTTAAAACGTCACAGAGAATTGGAAGAAAGAATTATAAAAAATGAAGAAGATATTGCTGAAGCGAAAAGAGCTAATATTTCTCTCAGTACTAGTGTTAATACTATTTTACACAATCAAGATTTAGAAAGAAGAGCAGATGAAAAAGAACGTGCTGAAAATTTAGCTCGTGAAATTAGAGATATAAAAGTATATATAAATATGATTTATTATTCTTATGATGATATTAAAGATATACCGAATGAAATGTTTATAAATGGTTTTGGTTTATGTACACGTTACATAAGTTTAGGACAAAATCACGAAATGAAACCAATTTGTGACGCTTTTACAAAAGAATATAATAGACGAATATGCGAAAAAATTATTTAGAGGAGGAGTATAAATGGCTAAAAAAATAAATCTACCTTATAATGGTCAATTAGGCTGGGGACCGGCTTTAAACGCTTTCCTCATGGAAGTCTATGGCGAAGTAAATAATTTAAGTCAAAAATTTACTAATTTGAGCAACACTTATAGTTCTGGTATTTATAATGGTACAGGGTTTATGAGTGGCAATATAGTTAATTTTGTTGTAAAAGCTAATGGTGTCGCTATTTCAGAAAAATACAATAGTGGTGTTTATGATTTGGGCGTCGTTGATAATTTTTATTTAGAATTGCAAGCAAATATTTTCATTGATGGTACTAAAAAAATAGTTATAAATAATATTGAAAATGGTCCAGAGTATGCTTCTAAAACAGTTGATTTAAATAGCACAATAGATTTAACAACCATAGGAAATAATAGTGTTTGTGGTGTATTTTTGTTATTAAACAATGAAAATACAAGCGCATTGTTTACAACTGTTTTAAGTTCAGATTATGATAACAAAATTACCAATAGTCTTTATTGTCAAGTTGGCTTAATTTATAAAGATAATAGTGGAGTAGTGTATTTCAAAACAAAATTTAGTAACAGTGGTAAAAATGCTTTTACAGATCTTTATCAAACAAAACACCCTTATGCTGGAAACGAGCTAGTTTTTGACTCACAAAGTTGTGAAATCGCAAATACAAATTTATCATATACAAATTCTGGAATACAAGTAAAAAGTGGCGAATATCTTGATTATACAAATATTGATACTTTAACTTTTGATTATACTAGTACAGGAATAACATATAATTATTATAAAATAGATATTACAAATCCTGATAAGATATTGATTTCTACAAAAGCAGAGGTCGAAAGTTTAGTAGAAAGCGGTAACGTTTTTGCAGCATATTTAGATGTGTTTGGCTTTATTAATATATTTGTAGATACAAATACTGTATTTACGAAATATATGGATAACTCAATACAACGTTTAACCTTTTTAACTCCTGAATACGCAGAGATACTTGGCTTTACTGAGCTTTATAGAGGATACTGTGTTGTGGGTGACAATGATGATGATGGCGAAGAGGATAAACAGTATTTTTCTTTTGCTGCTTTAAATAATCGTATTTCTAGTAACGAAACTACCAATACAATTACGGCTGGTAATTATTTTAGTGGTCAACTGGCAGTTTTAGCAGAGGGCACTGCCCCAGGAGCTGTTAATACAACTGATAAAGTTAAAATTGAATATAAAAATAATGACATAAACAATACAGCAGCTAGAACGGTTTATTTTAATGATGTCAAAGACGGTTCTAACATTCTTTTGAACAACATAAACAATGAAACTATTAATATTGGAGAAAGTGAACTTAATTATACTGATTCTACTTTGAATATAGGTAGTGATAATAAAATTAATTTTACTGGTTCTCAAACTGAAATTAATTTTAACGAAAAAACTATTCAGACAAATGGTATCTTAAAACTAGATACATCTAATACAACTATAAATTGGTTGAGCGATTTAACTATCAACGGTCTTGGTGCCACTACACCAACTTTAAACTTTGACAATATTAACATTTATTTTACAAGTAAAATGGAAAAAGAAAACTCTGATGAGTTGAATGATAAAGATCTTTTAAATAAAGCAGAAGTTTTAAATACTATAAATTCTGAAATAAAGGATATTTTTTCTGTTTATCCGTATAGTGTAACTTTTTTTACAGAAGCTCTACCAACTAACGCAACAACAAATATTTCGAAGATTACTGTGGTTAAAAAAACAGTAATTATTGAATTTGATATTGAATTTAGTTCACCTGAAGACCTAAATAGTAGTAATATTGAATTATGTACTATACCCTACAATTTAAAACCATCTTCTAATAAAATTGGTGTCGGAATGCTTTATTCAAAATATAAAATTAATGGGCGCTCTATATATCAACAAGTACCTGCTAAAATATTATTATCTTCGGGAATAATTTATATATATGCTAAACCTTTAAGTGTAATAACTTATAGCAACTCTTCAATTGATGGTATGGATTTACAATCAAGTGTTGAAACGGCAGATTCTACAAATGTAAGACATTTTACCGGAACACTTGTTTACGATATAGATTGAGAGGTGAACAATGTATAAAAAATATGATTTAAAGACACCTTATGATTTTGCTCTTAGTACAATCGAGTATCTTGAAAAAGATGGCGTAAAGGGTACAAATTTTACTCTTCTAGGCATTAAAAAAGACGGTAGCAAACCAACTTTATTTTCTACTTTTGGAGAAAAGTTGGTGGAAAAAGAAAATAGCAATTTTACTTTAACTTTTAGCATTTCAATGTATGCTAATGATGAACGCAACCCTTTAATTGATTTAATAGTTAACCAACGTAAATTACGTTTACAAACATATGACCAAATTATTGATTTTGTTATAACCAATATATCACCTCAAATAACAGCAAGCAATATAATTTATACCGTTACGGCGCAAGATGTTTTTTCCGCCGAGGGGGTCAAAATGGGCGTTGGTTTGACTTTTGACTCAACAGATGAAGATACTTATCCAAATGATGTTGGACCCTTTAATATTAAGGAAATGACTAAAAAAATTTTAAAATATGGTAAATGTACTATTTGGAAAGTAGATGAGAAATTATGTTCTAATAGAACTCCTAGTTTCCCCGTATATGAAATTTACGATACAGACTCAGCAGAAGAAACAAAAAGCTCTATCAATATAAGCAATTCTAATATCTACAATGCTGTTGTAACGATAGCAAGTTTATTTAATGCTCGTATTAAAATTACTTATAATGAAAATGGAATTGGCGGTATAATTAGTTATGAAAATATAGCAGAAGATAAATTTACAGGGTATCGTTTGTTTGATGACTCAAATTTAACTAAAATGAGTTATTCCGTTAAAAGCAACACTTACTATACTGTAATGAATGTTAGCGGTGGAGAAGACTCCAATGGCTATACCGTATCACTATTACCAACAATGCCAAATTCCTTACAACAATTCTTGTATGAAAACACAATACATGACAGTGATCTTGATATTAATGATGTGTTTGCTATCTTAGGCGAACCTTATCTCCAAGTTCAAGAAGACGATACAGTTGAGTTTGAGTATAATAATGAAATTGTTGTTTTAGATACTGAAATAGGAGTTTTAAACTTCAATTTTAAAGACAACGACAATAATATGTATACAAGTGTTTATACTCTTGTTCTTTCACAAACAAAACCAGAAAGTATAACGAATGACCTTACATTCAAAACACTAGAAAAGAAAGACACTGAAGGAAATATTGAAGAGTATTATGCAACTTATGAAAGAAAATCAACAACACTAAATAATCAATTAGACTCTTGGGAAGAAATAGAGGCTGGTAAGTTACAAGAAGGAATTAGAGTTCTATTGGTCAACAAAAACTACAGTGACTCTGAAAAACAAGAGATGCTAGAATATTGTTCAGTAATTGATGAAAAAATTCCTTCTGCAAGTTCTACTCTTTACAACTTTACTTACTTATATAAAAATGGGCTGATGCCTCAAGAAACATTTTCAACTTTAAACGAAAAATTTGGCAAAGAATTGCGCAACATTAATTTACAACTACAATTTGCAACTCAAAAATATTATAGTTTGAATGCAGAAAGCGAAAAAATTATTGATTTAATTGAAGAAAAGGCAGCCATGATGGCAGCCAACTATTCCGAGGTAAACGGATTAATAACAAACCCCACCGAAACTATTTTAGATGATAGTGATTATTACACTGGAGAGGTGGCAAGGATTCACACCGCTAATGATAACTTAGACTCAGCTCTAACAACAATCGCAACTCCAATAAATCTAACTATTCTTAAACAACTCAAAGGCGCCAATTATATTGATGATTTAAGAGTTACACTGAAAACAAAAGAAGATAAGTATAAAGCCTATTGTAGAGAAGCAAGAGAAAAAATGAACGAAATTCTCAATGCGCAAAGAATTGAGGAAGGGGATGCCGCACTTTCTTTAAGTGACGAAGAGGTTGTGAGGATACTGTCTAAAAATTGGGTTCAATACACTAATTATGCAACATATTTAGCAACCTATAATAAATATAAAGTATACTTAGATGAAACAATCTATTTTACTCTTGAAAATAATGTGCCGACGGGCAAGTATGCTTATGAATATGTTGGAGGTGTTCTCAATCCCAAACAAGATGTAGAAAGGGTATTTAAAGATAAAATTGATGAAACAATTAGTTATACAAGAAAAGGATATTTCACGAATTATAGGCTTATTTTAGATAAAATAGAACAAGATAGTGTTTTCCAATCAATAAAAAAATCTCCTGAAGGATTATACTCAATAAAGAAATTTTATGAAAATTTAAAAGAAAAACAAGACGTTTTCTGGCAAAAAATGTATGAGTTATATGGAAATTATTTAATTTCTATCAATTATACAGATAATACTCAATTAGATAGTTCTGGTTTGTATTTTGCAGCAACTCAAAAATTTGTTTCATATATAGAGCCGACGCCAACTTATTCGGCTTCTATTGTAAGATATGAAGAGTTATCAGATGCTTTAAATGCACCAATACATATTGGTAATTATGTTTATCTATATAACGATTTGTTATTTAAAGAAAAAAGTGAAAGTATAAATTTTGTTATTACAGTAGTAGGCAAATATAAAAAAATTATCAGCAATAATATTGAATGGGAAACAAATAAAAAAGGGGTTTATATTAAACCATCTAAAACAGAAGTCTATTTCGATCCCCACAAAGGAGTGTATTTAACTAGGATCTATTGTAAAATAACTGACGCAGAAGGCACCTATATTTACAATAAAATTGATACTTATGGTATCCATACTGTAAACAATAGTATGGTATTAAAAATAAACTATAATTACGAGAGTGTTCCCGTTAAACTGCATATAACGGAAATTTCTAATACAATGCGTGAAAAAACAATGAATTTAACTCTTTCAGATACAGCACGTACTGATGCAATACTTGGTAAATTGATGTATATGGTTAGAGGTAAATAAAAAGGAGGGCTTATGAAAAAAGTCAAGGAGAAAAAGTTTAGTCTAGTTTGGGCGAAGATACTAATCGGCGTTAAAGAGGTTGGTAATGTAATTGCCAATATGTTGTGTCCATTAACAAGTATTCTAGTCATAATTGCCACTATGTTCCAATTACCTATTGGAGTTATAAAAGCATTGAAGACGGCAGAAGAATGGTTATGGAAAGCGAGTGGGACAGCCACCGCCGTAGAAGAAGCCATAAAGAAACGAGAAGAAAAAGAAAAGGGTGAGAATTAAATCTCACCTTTTAAAATGCTTGTTTTTGCCGCGCCATTTTATTAACAGCATATTTACCAATCAATATTGCATCAGCAATGTCATCAACAACAGTAATTCCAAATAGTTCATGTACTTTTTTAACAACATTATTTTTTTGAACCACTCTGGTCTTGCCGCCAATCATGAACATAGATTGCCATACTTTATTCAGCACTAAATCATGTTCTACTTTTTCTAATGTTAATACTGTTTTTACAACGCCCATTAATTCAGCTAAAACTTTAAAGGTCTTAAAGCCGCTATATTGATTTTGAAGTTGTATATCTTCAAACTCTACGAAGTCTGGCTTCCATTGTTCGCACACATTTTTTATGAATTTAGCTATTTTTACGCACCTTTCTTCAGTGGTGCCGACGAATTGAGCCAGACCATAATAAACAAGTACCCCATTATCAAATACACTTATACCAAAATTTTTTGTTGCTTGGTCAAACCCAACAATACGATAAGTATTTTCTGTTTTTTGCGGCACTTTATCATAGTGCTTTATACTTTGCTCTTGACATCGTGGACAAAGAAAATTTGGAGATCGCACTATATTTATACAACTCATAAAAGTTTTGCTACATTTTAAGCATTTAAACTCTAATTGACTATTTAGAGATGTATAATTCTCGGGGTTTAAAACAATTAATTTTTTTTTACTTGCTATGTCCTCAATTTCTTTTCGACTTAATCGTGACATATATTTCTGTTGTCCATTATAGCGCAACATGCACTTACTTTCAGTAATATTTCCTTTACTTCTTCTGGTTTTAACTCCATCATGTCTAAGAGTCTTGCGCGATTAGTGCTATAACAGTTTTTTAAATCTTCGTCAGATAACTTGTCAAAATCTGTAATAAACTTATTGTTATCTTTTTCTATTTTATCTATTTGCATCGTATTCCCTCCGTGCTTTACTTAAAATTGTGTAAATTTTATAGTTCATAGTTACATCAGCTAGAGCATCATGTGCCTTATCAGTATTAATGTTTAAAAGTTTAGCTGTCGCTACCAAACTCCATTTTCTACCAAGTTGTTTTAATTGACATATATTATTTTTGCGGCAATACATCACTAATTCTTTTGTATCAATTATTTTTTTATTATCAAATATTTTTGAACTTAAATTAAATAGTTTTAAACGTTCTTTCATCATTACTATATCAAAAGTAACTATATTATGACCACCTATGGCATCTATATCATTGGTTATTAACCATTCTATAAAATCTCCCAATACCTCTTTTTCTCTCCTACAACCAGCCAGCATTTCTTTTGTTATGCCATTTACCTTACTTGCTTCTGGACTTATAGGGTGATCTGTGTTTATATATTCGTTAAAAGAAGCTAATTGCTCTCCTGTTGAATCATCTATAATAACAGATGAAATTTGTATTGGTGCATCATAATGTGCATACACTCCTGTCGTCTCTAAATCAAAAAATGCTATATTCATATCTTTCTTTTCCTTTCTATTTTAGATAAATCTATATACGGCAAATTTCTTCTTCCCCAACGAGAGAACCCGTATTTTTCTATCATTGGTTTATGATTTTCTACAATATCTAACAACATTTTGGCTGGCACTGTATTAAACCAAGTGGAGTGTCGAATTAATTCTTCTATTGGAACTTTATGTTGAGCGCAAGCCGACATCAGCATATGTTCTACAAAAGAATGTTTAAAATCGTATTCGCTCCATAAACCCAACTCTTCAAATATAAACCATAATGGACTGTCTCTTCGGTCTGGGAAGTCAAAATTTATATTTATTTTATTTCGCTTTGCGTAATGTGCTATCTCTAAACAACGTTCAAAGTCCATATACGCTAATCCATTACTATTACCATGAGGCACCGTAATTGTACCAACATTAACAGAAAGAGAGCCCTTATAAGTAAATTTTATTTTATTCAGATCATCAATTAATTTTTTTACATCTCGTTTATTAATTAAATTGCCACAAAATTTAAACTCTCTTGCGTAAATGGTCCGACCTTTGAAAATGTCTTGTAAATTATGTTTTATAAATTTATTTATGTCGATTGATTTTTGAAAACCCAATAATTCGCTACGGAAAATTTGCTTCAATAGTTTTTTAATTTGTTCATCTGTCAAGTCCCAAAATTTGTCATCTGTTATAATAGTAATATTTGCTCCTTTGAAACCATGATAATTTTGAATTTCTGGTAAAGGAGCGCCATTAGTAGTCGTCAACCGAACATAATTGGCTCTATCTCTTCTCTCTTTTGTTCTTGGGTAAATACTATAATCTGGCGCGCAAGCATTTATAACTTCAGGTAAGTCGGTAGTATAATTAGTAAAGAATTTAAACCCGTTACCAATTAATTTTACCTTTTTATCAGTAATTTTTATTGGAGGTAAACCACCGTCTATTGTCTCACGTACTAGATATATTAAATCATAACTCATAGAAATTTGATACTTTTCTAATCCTACGCTTACTTCATCACGTAATTGTTTGTGATAGGAAGATAATTGCATACACAACATATTGGGGGTAAAACGTAAATGATTGAACCAATCAACATCTACAATCAATACTTTCATTTACATTTTTTCCTCTATGTTAATAAATTTATTATTGTCATCTAAATTCATTTTTACTATCGCTGGGTGCCGTGTAGTCTTATATACTTTTGGTATGAAAAGTTCATCTCTTTTAATACCTGTAATACACAAATGAGTCCCCTTTTCTAAGAAACTGTCTTGAACAATATCACCTTGATTATTACATATCTTTTGAGCATATTTAGCAAATTGTAGTTTATACATTTTTACTTTTATTGTACCTGTTGGAGTACTTAACAATAGCATACTTTGTTTTTTATCTTTTGTTAAAACTGTTCCTATAATTGTATGCAATCTTCTTTTTGGTATTTTGTTTCCTTTAATATTCCAAAACCCTTCAATATCGTTATTAACAATAGTGTTAATATCTTCATACTCTATTGGACATTCGAGATTTTTTAAAGGGTGACCACTTTGATAAAAGTTTAGGCTGTCGAGCTCCCATTTTAATATATCGCCTTCAGCATATTTTTCTTTTATTTCTTTAGTTTCCACATTTTGCAATGCTAATGTTAATTCTTTATTATGGTCAACAATATATTTTTTTAGAAGGGCTTTTTTAGGTGTAATAAATTTTTCCCATTCGCTCATTAAGATTTTTTTCTTTCCTTCCAAATCATAAATTTTACCCGTATAATACTTTTCACACCAAGCTAATTGTTTAGTTTCTGGAGCCAAATTAATATCATAGTAACCATTACCATCTTTTCTTCTTCCAAGAGCTCTACCAACGATATAAGCCCCCATTTCTATCTTTAACTTGTCTATTGGTATCAATTTATTACGAATTAAAGCCATACCATTTTGTAGGTTAACTTTTTCACGTTGTTTTACTTTAGTCTTTAAGAAATTATTCATAATCTCTTTTCTAGGTAAACCCTCTAGTTCATCAAAGCAACCAGCTTTAATAAGATTGACAACTTTATTGACACTAATCAACTTTTTACTATTGACCATTTTTTTATTGAAATCTTCCAAACTAGCAAATGGTCGGCGCATCATAATTTCAGCAATAACATTGTCTCCAATGGTAGCTATTCCTTTTAAACCAAAAATAATTGAATTGTTTTCAACATCAGGTTCAAAACCAATCTTAGACTTATTTATATTTGGTGGAACTATTTTAACACTTTTGCCGAACTTACTAATAGCAGTAGCAATTTTATCATAGTTGATTTTTGAGGCTTTCTTTTTATCTTCTTCATCATCTTCTGACTCTTCTTCCATAATATTTTCATTAATTAAATATTCATAATCACTATTATCAACAGCATCAGCATTAACACTTAAACAAGCGCATTTCCAATATAAGTCTGGATAACTGTTTACTAACACGGCTTCTTGCAAAGCTATTGTACTATAAGCTGTTGTATGTAAATCACTAAATGAATAACCCAAAGACATACTTATTTGTTGAGACCAAACGTAATTCAACAGCACTTCTCTTGTTCCAACTTCTTTACCTTTTTCAAAGAACTTTTGTTTAATTGCTTCAATTATCTCTGGTTTTTTCTTCGCAATACCTTTTCTAAGTTTATTGGCTTCAACTATTGTAAAATTGGCAATATGAGGGTCCATTGATAACATCATTACAATTTCTTGTGAACCAGCAACGCCATAAACTTTTTCTAGGTATCGTTTCATAAGATTTTGTTCATCTTCATTTAAACCAGCGGCTGTCATTTCAGCATACCATTCATTCATATTTTTCTTATGACGAACATAAATATCTAATGGTTGTTCTGTGCCAGCCCCTTCGCTCATAAGTCTCATGATACTATTACCAGCCGCTAAATCTTTTAGGCTGGATGGTTGTATAACTTTAATAGCTTTACTACCGACTGTCGTATCAAACTGAAAACACTCGGTAATTTTACCAGAGTCAATTAAACTCCAAATTTTGGGATCTTTATAATTAATGTTAGCTGGTAGCAAATACTTTTCATAAGTACTTTTTAAGTTACCTTGCCAAACCATTAATTTATCTTCTAATAATAGGTTTATACAAGTACGAATTTTATCAAGAGCCGCAATGGTTAAGAAATCATATTTTAAACCACCACAATATTCACTATTGTGTAATTCCCAAGCAGTAACAGTTGTTCCACTACTTGTTTTCATAATACTATTGTGGTCTGTGATTTTACCATTTAAAACTAACACACCTGAAGCATGGACACCTAGATTTGTAATTAAACCAGCTGTTCTATCAGCTAACTCCCACAAACCTTTATACTTTTTTATTTCCATAATAAAACTTTGTATTTTATGGTGTTCATCGTCTCCGAACATACATTGAGATAAAGTCCAATCCTTACCTCTTTCGTTCGGTACCATTGATGCTAAATAGTTGACTATTGTATCATCTATACCTAAACCTTTGCCAGCCAATTTTAAAGCCGATTTTGTTCCAAGAGTTGTAAAAGTTGAAACATTAATAACCTCGGAATTTATACTATTAAAATATGCTTTGACAGCATTAAATATCTTTAGACGTTTACTAGCTTCTGTATCGAAGTCAATATCAGGCAGCTCGGGTCTTGATTCATGAATGAACCTCCAGAACGGCATTGTTAACTCTTGTCTTAGCGGATCTAATTGAGTAATCCCTGTCAAATAGTTTATTAAACTACCAGCACCAGAACCTCTACCAACCCCGACTAAACTATCGCCACCTGTCCAAACAATATCTATAATTTTAGCCATTGTATTGAAATAATCTGATAGTGGTTGTTCCATTTTTACACTAATAGCATTGATATGATATAGTTCCTCATCAAGACGTGCTATATACTCTTCTCCGCCTTTTATTTTATTACTATAATATCCTTCGGCAATTAACATCGCCAAATAATGGTCAGCATCATTGGTGTTATCTGAATAATATCTTTTTACATTTTTATATTTGTCGCCGAATTGATTTATTTCATTACGTAATTTGAAAAATAGTTCGGTATTTCTATTTTCCCACTCATATTTAATTTTGGGAACTAATTGTACATGCGCCAAATCATACTTTTCAACTTTTTCGGCAATTTTAATTGTGTTATCAAAAATAGTATTTAAAGTATTTAAACTAATATAGTCTTTTACTAAATCATATATTTCCGCAGAACTCATTTCATAAGTATAACCATAAAAAGAGTCAACCTCACGATTTGCACTACCTGGTTTACTACGCAAAAATTCTTTATGTATTTGACGCTCTTCTTTACGAAGATAATGCGCATCAGTTGTTATTATAAAATCATAATCATTACGATATGTAGAAAGCATATATTTATTATAATCTATTTGCTCTTGTTGACGACCTGGTTGTATTTCAATATAAAAATCATCACCAAAAAGTTTTTTCATTTTTTCAACATATTGTTGTATTTTTTCTTTATAATCAGGGTTCTTTTGAGTAAACAAAACTCCAGGCACACTTCCTAAACACGCAGTAGTGCATATCAAATGTCCCTTATCTTCATTAACTATTTCACATAAGTCTGAAAAATATGTAGGTGTTCTACGTATACTTTTTATATAACTTCTTTCCCAAGCTCTAGTACTTAATTTACGTAATTGTTCATGTCCCTTTGCATCTTTAGCTAATAAAATACAATGATAAAATTTCTCACCAGCTTGATGAGTTTCGGCATTTAAACCTTCTCTAGTAAGATAAATTTCGTTACCTAAAATTAATTTAAAATCTTTTTCATTCTCATACTTTTGGTGCATGTATTGTATAGCATTAATATGGGCGCTAAGAGTATCGTGGTCTGTTATCGCGATAGCCTTGACGCCCAACTCATGAGCATAATCAATAAGATCGGGCACTTTGTTTATACAATCAATAAGTTTTAAATTAGAGTAATCAGTATGGTTATGCAAACTTGCATAGTCATGAATGTTTTTTTCTTCCATTTTATTTTCCTACTCTTTCTACTATTATTATAGCAAAATTTTTGTATAAAGTCAATTTTTTACCTCAATCATAAAACCCTTTTCACTTCTTTGTGGGAAGAAGCTTCTCATTATAATATTTAAAGTCGCTATTTTAGCCATGATTGGGCTGTTACCACTAGTAGGACTCGTATCCACTTCTAACAAAAGTCTTAAAATATACTCTTGAGTGGTTAGTCCCAATTTTCTAATTTGACTTTCATAACTTTCTATTTCTGCATCACCCTCATCATTTTCTATATCATCTTTTTTCAGAGCCATGGCAAAATATCCCATACAATTACAATATAAATAACAAGCATACGACTCAGTTGGCTCTTTTTCAGTATCTTGCCAAAGCAGATCAAGTAGATGATAATAATTTACGGCAAATAAGCCTATTAACTCATCTATTTGATATGTTTTATTTTTTGTTAAATTTTCGCCTATTTCACAGTATTGTTTTATATTCATTCTTTCTCTCCTTAAAACCCAAGATTTTCTTCATGTCTTGTTTTAAAATCTATATCTTTTATAAATATTTGAACGTTTTTATAACCATTCCATTTATTAATATTTGCTGTTCCAATAATTTCAACGTTTAATAAATCACTTAAATTAGAGTTACTAGTAATTTTTTCGTATTTTGCAATAAGTTCAGGACAATTAAATGCTACAAAACCGACTCCGTTGTGTTGTATTTTGAAACTATTTCTTTTGCTACCTTGTATCCTGCAGTCTCCGACATGGGCTGAAAAATTGAAATATATGTTTGGTTCGGGTATGCCTTGACCATAAATAAAACTTATTTCGCCCAATTCTCTCAATGGAGTAATATCCCAATTTTCATCAGTCATAATTCCATCTACTTCATTATTATCTAAAAAATCAACGTTTTTCAACTCTTCATCGACAAAAGCTAATAAATCAGGAATTAATTTTTCTTCTATTGAAGCACCAAAAGCATTATCGTGTCCTTGAACATAGTCCATTAAACCACTTTTCTTTAATACCGCCGCAAAGCTCTTAAAACCATTTGCCGCAGAGGCACGACCGCTACCTCTAAAATATTTTACTCCGCCATCTAAGACAGGTCTCAATAAAAGGGTTGGCTTATTATACTTTTTCATAATTTCCATAGCGGCTAAACCTGTAATATTTTTATTAATTGTAATATTATCATTGAGTGGAATAAGAATTATTTTATGGCTATCAAGTTTTTGTTTTTCAATTAATTCAACTAATTGCCCTAAACTTTTGTCTTTTTGCCTATTTTGTTTTGCCCGTAAATTTACGGCACAACGCACTAGATATTCAAATATAGTTTCTGTTCTTTGTGTGCCTCTCCATGTTGTTTTAACAACTTCTTCGCTATTGTCTTTAATGAAACCTTCAAAGAAACGTTCTTTCTCTTCATTAGTACCCGTTCTTACAACAGCATTTATCATTGGCGCGACATAGAAAGCTATACTCATTTTTGTGGAAAAGTCTTTCTTTTCTTCAGGAGTTAGCAGGGCAAATGGAATTGTATTGCATTTATTTTTATTGGCGTAACCTTTTGCCATCAACTGTTGCAATAGACTATTATTAATATTGTTTAAACCATTTTGTATAATAGCATTATTATCTATTGTTCTTGTATCCATACAGTCTGCAATAATACCAAGAGCCGCCAAATCTTCATATTTTTTATAGTCAAACCTTTCGCCGTATTTACGATCATAAGCTTCAATTACTTTGAGCATTACCCCAGCACCGCTTAATGCTTTATTTTTAAAATTCTTACTAGATTGGTTGTTCACGAAACAAATTTGCGAACTTTGCGGCACATTATCTACTAAATGGTGGTCTATAATCAATAATTCACGACCTTGTGCTGTTAGTATATCATCTTCATCTAATTGGTTTGAGCCAGCATCGGGAATAACAACTATGTCCCTGTCAACAGGAACGGTGTTAGCAATAATACCATGTTGTTTACCTTCATGCAAACGATAAACTATATCACAATCTGGATACAAATTATTAAAGTAATTTATAAATATGGCGGAACTCGTGTAACCATCGCAGTCACTATCAACTTGTACAAAGAAACGCTTTTTTTCTTCAAAACCCTTATGTAATCTATCTATCATATCTTCCATATTATCTAAGTCATAGGGGTCTTCATAGTCACTTGGTTTTGGTTTGTATAAAAAACTTTCTATATCTTCAATTCCAAGAGACTTTAAATAAGCTGAACTAACGCCAGGCTTGAGTACTATCTTATTATTATTTTTAAATTTCAACATTTTATTTCCTTCTTTCTTTCTTTATACATAAATACGATTTTTCATAAGTTCAGTAAATATTTTACCACCCTTATCAATTGGAGAGTCTTTGTAACCCAACAAATGATTTTTATCCATTATTATACTAACATCAAAATAGTTTTTCATAGGTTTAACAATCTTCTTATACTTTTGCAAAACCTCTTGATATTCTTCATCAGTTTTATAATCTGCATCGAAGGCAAGGACAACAGTTCTCACCTCAGCCGCCATTAATAACCAAATTTGTTCATCACTAATAGCTTGCCCACTAACAGCAACGGACATATTGTTGTTATTATATATAGCGTCCATTTTCATAACGCTTTTTTCGGCTTCAAATATTACACAAGTATGAGTTAATTGCATAGCATTTTTATTTAAGTAATATCCATATAATGTTTTACTTTTGGGGAAATTGTAAGATTTTCCATTGATTATAACAGGTTGATATTTTGCAGTAAATTCCTCATTCATATCTCTACCTATAATTCCAATTAAATTACCATCTTTATCATAGTGTGGAATTATAATTTTATTATTTATTGAGTCATACATTATATTAAATTTTAGCATCGTATTTAAGTCAATGCCCTCTTTTATCCAAATTCTCAATCCATCTGGGTTAAATTCGTAACGTTGGTCCAATATCGATGGGTCGATGATTACCAATTCTTTATCTTCTGCCACACATTTGGTATTATTAATTTCGTATAAATGTGCTATATCTTCGAGCACATTATCATTAGCAAGCTCTCTTTTCTGTGTACTATTTACTTTTATGCCACAACGTTGAATAGCTTCGACTTTACCTATTGTACGCCCGCGCAATTTTTCCATTTTAATAATTAATTCAAATATATCGAATGTTGTTCCGCAACTTGTATAACATTTAAACATAAAATTCTTTTTGTAGTAATATAATTTATGGCTACCACCTGTTAAATTATGGCAACAGGTTCTATAAACAATATAATTTTTTGTTTCTCTATATGGTTCTACATTATAATCTCTTAATAAATGTTTTATATCTTCTGGTGTTAATTGTTCTCTTAATTCTTTAAATGTTATCATTTTACTTCTCCCTTAGGGCGAGTCAAGAAATCTAATAAATCTACAACTTTAGATTCTTTGTAAGCAATAACAGGTACATTATCTATCATTTTATAACTTTGAGTTGTAACTAATAAATCTTTCATTCGGCAAGTTCCATAATCAAAATAAGACCATATTTTGACATTTGTTATGCTACCACGCCTATTTTTATAAATATCTGAAACTATATTTGGTCTCATCAACCCCATATCTTTAAAATATGGCTCAACTCTACTATATTCTTCATCACTAACTTGAACAGTTATGTAACAAATATCAGGTTTATCAGCCAAAGATTTTGCATCTCGTATCATATTTTGATTTCTAACTTTAGCGCCTTCCCATTGTCCACTAACCTGTGTGGCGGTAAACATAAATATATCATAAGCCGCCGCAATATCTTTAAGAGCCGCGCCCATAAGCATTAATAGTTGGTCATTTCTAAAATTTCTATTGTTGTTACCATCTTCACTAGGTATGAAAATATAATCGTAAAAAACTGCATCTAAATTTTTGTCTAATACCTGTTCTAATATTCTTGATTTTAATTGTGGTATTGTAGGACTACTCAACATATCAATATAAAGATTGTTACTATATTTTTCAATTATTTCGGTAGCTTGTTCTAGTAATTTTTCTTCCGCACTAGTAATGCCTTGACCATAAATAATTTTTTCTTCATTTACTCCACTTACATAAGCTAATATCATTGTTTGTATTTCCTCGGGTAATTGTTCTGTGGCAATATACATAACTTTTTGTAAAGGACCGTTTATAACAACATTACCGTCGACAATTCTTGGCATAGAAAGTCTACAGGCATTAGCAATCATCATACGAGTTTTACCATGTGATTGTGGCGCACTCAACAAATACATTTTGCCTCGTCTAGCACCTTTAGCAATGCTATTAAACATATCCCCTTCCAAAGAAGCTCCTATGTCTGGGTTGGCTCGTAAATTTTTGACTAATTCTCTAAGCCCCTGTGCCGCGGGTTGAAAATATTCATCTTCTTTATTTATATTGTTCTTTTCAATTTTTGCTAATTTCAATCTTTCTTTATCTATAAGTTCGTCTAAAGTCATATTATCTAACTTTTCATCTTCGTTCTTCATTAAAGAAAAATCTACATTAGGATTGTATAAATCAGTTGTGTCAACGCCATTACGTTCCAACTCTCTTAGAACCGTAAATTTCTTAACTCTTTTGTAACGAGTCGTAAATTGCGCTTCATCATCACTAATTTCAAGTTGCTCTAACTGATTTAAAAATTTTAAACCATCATCTTCACAATATTGTGCATATTGTGTTTGATATTGTGCTATATATAAATCTACATCTTGAGCATGAATTTGACTGGCTCCCTCCATAGCTAAATTGTGCATAACACCGAACACTAACTTATATACTCTTTTAGTAAAATCATTAACATTCAACAAATATTTTGTATTACGTAAAATTGAGGGGTTGTGCATAATGTGACTTAATAAGTACATTGAAGCATTAGAATCAAACAATTTTTTATTCATTATTCTTCCTCCCCTATTTTAGACAAATCTATACTACTTTTGATTTTTCTTTTCTTTTTAATGCTATTACATACTATAACATTATCTGGCATCGCTTTTTTCTGTCTTTCGGCAACTTCTTTCTTCTGTCTTTCTATTCTTTTCTTTAAATTGTCGAAATAAAGAGTTGCATCATCTTTTATATATGGAACTATTGCTATTCCCATTTCTCTTTCTGGGCTCTGTCCTTTTATGACGCAAAAATACGCCAGAGCACGGGCTATATCCTTATAATCCATGCCATCTGTGCGTATAAATTTATCTATTTGATGATTAATTAAAGGAGTCATTTCTTCTATTTTGAAATATTCTTTTATTTTTTCTTCTAAGTCTAATCGAGAAAACATATTGACTCCTTTCTATGTTAACTTTCTAATGATAATAAATATGTTTCTATCAAAAGCATTTGACTGTAATAAATTGCAGGTGCTTCTGAAATTTTGTAATCTGGAATTTTATTATGAATTAATGAACCAACATCTTCCGAATATGGACTTTTTGTAGCCATTAAATTTTTTACCTTTTCCATAACACTGTTCCGTATATCTTCAAATGGACGTTTCTCTACAAGTATTTTCTTTTTTACTTCTAAAGTTATGCCATCAATTTTTCGTTCTTTTTCAACCGCATTCGCCAATTCTTTTGTAAGATTTTCAAATGTAAATTCAAATTTTTTGACTAAGTACGGCGCCCTACTTTTTGTTTCTACATTGGGGCGATCAGAGTAGGCATATACTGTGCCATCTTCCTTAACGACATTGAATATAAAGTCTGTCAATCCTCTAATAACACTAGCCGCAACATTTTCAAGACGTATTTTAGTACCAATTTGCACCATTTTATTGTCTAACAATGGTTTATCATGACAGATAAATACCAAACCATATCCTTCGGCTTCTATTGAACCAATAAATTTTTCCCACTCTTTCTTTATTGCTGTCCAAGCTTGTCCAAAGCCTAAATCTTGTGGACTTTCAATATCCAATTTATTTAATACATAATCATAACAATAACTATATAACGTATCTATACGGTCAAAAACTACAGTGGAATACTTTTTTTTGACTTCTTCTGATTTTAATTCTCTACGAAATTGTAGAGCTTCGTTCCAATTTTTGATTTGAACGCCATACACGCCATCAATAAATTTTGTTCCATCTTCAGTTTGCATGAAAACTGGACTTGGGAACTTTGATGCGATAGTAGTCTTTCTAGTGCCAGGCTCTCCATAAAATAAGAAATTTTTGCCTCTTAAACTTGGGTCAACTTTTGTGGGTTTTAAATCTAATAAATTCATTGTATTTGTTTTTAATTCCTTTCTTTATTTTAAAAACTAACAAAGGTGCATGGAGTTAACCATGCACGACTGTTAATTACTATAACAAATCATCTAATCCAGAAAATTTGCTTTCGTTGTTTTTTAAATGTCCTTCGACTTCAGGAGCCTTAACAGGAACATTACTCTCATTCTCGCCAGCTTCTTTTAACTCTTGTCCTTTATCGTTGTAAGCCTTGGCTAAGGTCACAATATCAGACTCAGTATACGCTGTATCACCTGTAATTACAGGAGCTCCATGTACTATAACTAAATCTTTGACAATGTTGTTATATGTTTTGGTGATTGGTTCTCCAAAGCCACCATCGTTATCATCAGTCTTTTGAATAACTTTGACTTTCGTTGAATATACTCCTTGAATACTAACTGTTTGATATTTAGTATATTGTTTTTCCATATATTCAACAGCTTTTTTGTTATCCTTAGGAATAGTAAATTTTGCAACAATTAAATTATTTTTATTATAATTTGCTTGAGCTAAAGTAATAACATATTTTTCTAAATTATTATCAGCGTCCAGCTTCTCTTCAATAGGTCTCTTTACAAAACCAGAGAATTCAAATGTCGCTGCATCAGCTTTGTCGGCTCTTGCTTCATTAATAAAGCTAAATCTAAATCTGTTATTCGGTACCAACTGATTAGTTCTGACAGAATAAAATCTATTATCCTCGATTGAAGCAGTCGTATAGACTCTTTTACCAACCAAGTTGTAAATATCTTTCATTTGTTTATAAGCAGGATTGGGCTTTCCGTTTTTTGTCTCTTCCATGGCGAAAGAACTTAATTCTGTCGTCACCTCTGTTGGATTGTCTTCTCCACCTAACACACTCTTTATAATTATAGTGGTTGAAATAGCATTCTTGCCAGCATTTCTACCATTTTTTATAACTACTTCTTTTTGATTTTTTACTTCGACTAATGTGCCGCAAAAATAACAGCGATTAATTTGTTCTACATTTTTCATATTTTTTTTATTTCCTTTTCTTTTCTTTTGTTACGTTTATTTTTTTAACCTATCTAAACAAAGATAAGAAGGCGTTTTTAAGGTACGCCTTTCAACCTTTAACTTCAAAACCTAAACTTAGTCAACGATAGCTGCAATGCCAGCGTCTGTAAGAGTATAGGTTTTGTAGACGCGATTGACCACACCATTTTTGGTAGCAACTTCTTTCTCGCCTTCGCCCTTAGCAACTAAGCCTCTTTTAGCTAAAGCTGTAAGAACAGGTGAAACTGACTTTGCAGCCATTCCTGTCTTGTCGGCGATATCAGAAGCAAAATATACTTCGCTAATGCCATTGTCTCTCATACAAGCCAAGATTGTTAACATCTTTTCTGTTGGTTTCTTCTCTTCTACTACTTTCTCTGCCATGTTTCTTTCCTCCCTAACATGATTTAGTAAGATATTCTTTTTTCTTACTTTCTATATATATATTATATCAAATTTTTTGTACAGCTACAACTTTTAGCCAACATATTTTACGACTTTTGACTCAATTTTTGAACCAACAGCCGTTCTACTTTTAATTGGTATTGTAGACCAATCAATGGCATTAACTTTTGTAGCTGTCTTGTAAAACATATTGTTTTTACAAGTTCCAATTTGATTACAATCATTAATAGTAACGGCGCTATTGTGTTGCAAAAGCTCACTATAATTACCTTGTTTCACTTGCCCGCTATCATTTAAAGTAAAATAAGTATCATTTACTTTACCTAAAATCGCATCTTTTATTTTAACTGTGGTATATTTTTTGCCTATTGTTAATTTACCACTAGTTTTTATATCACTTACTTTAAGTTCAGTCGCCTTACCATTTTCCAATAGCAATAGCAATATTTCATTTTCATCAGCACAAAATGCTTTTATTATTGAATCTCCGTCCTTCACTTTACAAAGCTTTTTTATATTCTTATATAAAGATGATTGAGTTTTTTTGATAATGCCATTCCGAGAAATTGTTACAATATTGTCTTTATTTTTATCCCATAAAAACCTAAATGGATTGCTTTTGTTAGTATAGATATCACTAGTAGTTCCATCTTTATTTAAAAATGTACTAACAAAACTATCATTATAAACCCAAAATACAGGTTTTGTTTTGTAGAAGCTACCACCTTTACTGAACTCGTCAGCAAATTTTTCTACTTGAGCCGTAGCAAATTCGCCATTTTCAAACACAACTTCCATACATGAATTTTTCTTATTTTTCTCTTTTTCTCTATCCTGTTCACTACCAATTATTATTTTAGTACGACGCGGATCTCCATATTTATCAGCCATTGATGTTAAATTATCTGCAATTAAACTATTTCTCACAGTTTTATTTTCAATAATTGTAGCTTGATATTCGCTTTCTTTTTTAGCTTTTGCAATTTTTAACTTGATATTATTTACATCAAGTTTTGTTAAACTACTAAGTTTTAAAGCAAGAATACCATCTGCTTGCGCACTATCAATACCTAAGAGTTTTATAAGAGCAATTTTTGCGCTTTCTTTATTTTCACTATTACGAATAATACTAACAACTTCTTCAATTCTCATTGTTGCAAGTTGCAAACCTGTTTGCATATGAACGGTCTTATCTTGTTTAGCCTTCTCTTTTTTCGCAATATTAGTGACAACTTTATGCTGATAACGTAAATATTGTCTGCATAAACCCAATAGCGATAAAGTCATTGGAACTTGTCCATTGATAATTGTTTGATTAATTTTAATTGTTTTTTGTAAAGGGGTTGAATTGTAAAGTTTTTTTAATACAAAATCTGGGTTCGCTTTTTTAGATAATAATACCGTCAAACAACCTGCCCCGACATTGTTCTGCACATCTTCAATATCAACATCGCCATCTTCTATTACCATTGTTTTGATAGACTTAATTATTTTCATAATTTCTACTAAGTATGGAAAACCAGAAAAAGTTATGGTTTTTTTATTATAATCTATTGTAGAATTGGCTCTAAGAGTGATTGTACCTTTTCCGTTTTCATATATTTCAGGTAATTTATAACCATCAATAATAGTTCCACCAAGCGGAAAATCAGGTCCATGCACATATTTCAGCGCATCTTTTATCGTAAGCGATTCATTATCAATCAGAGCTTTTAATAAGTCTACAATTTCACACAAATTATGTGGCATGGTACCACAACTCATACCAACAGCAATTCCATCATTTCCATTACATAGAATATTAGGAAAACTACTTGGCAATATTGAAGGTTCTAATAAAGAATTATCAAAATTAGGAACAAAAGGCACAACCTTAGGGTCAATTCCTTTTAGCATAAGCTCTCCAATAGGACTCAATCTTGTTTCAGTATAACGACTCGCAGCTGGCGGGTCTCCATTAACGGATCCGTTATTACCTTGAATTTCTACAAGAGGATATCTCATTTTCCATGGTTGGCTAAGTCTAACCATAGCATTATATATTGACGCATCTCCATGAGGGTGCAAAGAACCCATTACTGAGCCAACTACTTTTGCACTTTTAACTGTTTTCGTATTACTCCAAATTTTCATACGTCCCATTTCGTAAAGTATTCTACGATTAACAGGTTTTAGCCCGTCTTCCCCCAAAGGAATTGCACGACTACGTATAACAGCTGAAGCGTATAACATGAAATCGGCAGTAGCTTTAGAGTCCATTTTATCTTTTATTATTTTTTCTTCCATTTATAATTATTTCCTTTATTTTTTTACATATATATTATATCGTATTTTTTAACAAAAGACAAATTTTATTTCCAAATTACCTTTACATCTATTAAGATTTTTGGGTTTTTCTCTATTATTGATTTTGCATATTTTATAATAGTGGTAAAATCATTGCTTTGTAATAAAGTTTCTTTTGTTCGTACTTTGTATAAAATATAAGTATTACTCGACTTCTGCATCTTCGCTATCATCATTTACCATGGCGTACTCACGAGCATGAGCTGTGATAAACTCTCTACGACCTTGACTCTTAGAACCCATTAAGGTTCGATACAATTCCAAAGTCTTTTCCATATCAGTAGTAGTAAGTTGAGCTAAATGTCTTGTTTCAGGATTCATTGAAGATTCCCATAATTGCTCTGGACTCATTTCACCCAATCCTTTATAACGATTGACTTCCCAACCATCATATTTTTTTAGCTCTTTTTCACTATATACATACTTATACTTACCACCTTTGCTCACTCTATAAAGGGGCGGCAAAGCGCAATATAATCTGCCTTGTTTAATTATTTCGGGCAAATGTACCAAAAATAAAGTAGTAAGCAAACAGTTGATATGTCCGCCATCGACATCAGCATCAGCAAATATAATTATTTTATCATATTTTAAATTTTGAATGTTGAATTTACTACCAATACCGCACCCAAGAATTGTAAGGATATTTTTAATTTCATTGTTTTGTACTATTGTTTCTAAATCTTTATCAAAAGTATTTAGAGGCTTACCTCTTAAAGGGAACACTGCTTGAGTGCGTGGGTCTCTACCCATTTTAGCACTACCCGCCGCAGAGTCGCCTTCAGTTAAGAACAACTCACAACCTGTTTTATTAAAAGCTGGCTCAAATTTTTCAGGCATATCACGTAAACGATTAATTGTCTTACTACCTGAAATTATACGTTTTTCAGCATCTCTTTTACGTTGAGCCGCCTCATCAGCTTTCTTTTCGATTAAAGCTTTTTTGGCTATCGCTATTATATCAGCTTGTTTTATTGGCATTGCACTAATTGCTTTGCTCACACTACCTCTTGCAGAAGGGCTTGTTAATTTTAATTTAGCTTGTTCGTTAAATTGCGGACGCTCGTGCATCTTAATACTTAAAACTAAGCACAAGCCTTTTCTTATTAAACCACCCTCAAAATTTTTATCATTATCTGTCAGAACACCGTACTCTCTACTTTTACTATTGATAAGAGATGTAAAAGCTGATTTAAAACCTGTTACATGAGTACCATAATCTGGATTGTAAGCACCGTTAGTAAAAGCATAAATTCTTTCTACGCCATCATTAATATACTGCAAAGCAACTTCAACCTCAGTCTCTTCAGGAGTATCTTTTCCAACAATAGCTTTGTAATAAATTGGTGAAGTTATTGTCTTTTTGTCGCCTATTTTTAATTTAGCAAACTCTTGTATACCGTTTGTATAACAATACTCAACAGGTTCCTCATTATCCCAATAAAGAGAAAAAGTTATATTGTTATTTAAAATAGCGTGCATTTGTAATGAGGTTAAAAGTCTATTCTTTTCCCATTTACAATCTTTGAAAATTTTCTCATCTGGAATGAAGGTAACCGTAGTTCCTGTTTTTTCTTGTTTTATATCTGTAATTTGAGGACCCTCTGTTTTTCCATCTCTAAATTCCAATACACAACGACCATCAGTTCTATTACTGACTATTTTCATGTAACTTGAAAGAGCATTTGTAACACAGCCGCCACAACCATTAAGTCCAATAGAACTTTTGTAATTGCTGTCGCCTTCAAATTTACCGCCACCATGCAACACGTTATAAACAACCATAATAGCGTATTCACCTTTTGAGTTTTTTCTAAATGGAACACCTCGACCATTATCAACAACACTAATTTCGTTGTTCTTAGTATTTACAACAACTCTTACTTCTTTACCATATCCAGCCGCCGCTTCGTCCATAGAGTTACAAACAATCTCTTCAGCTAAATGGTGCATGCCTGTCGTTTCAGCATTTGATATATACATACCAATACTTTCACGAACAGATTGGCGCGCATTTAAAGTATGTATACTATTTTCATTATATTCTTTCATTATATTCTTTCCCATTTCATGCCATAACTTTTTATCGAGTTACCGCTTATATTCCTTTCTAAACTTCTTATCGCCGTTATTTTATTTTTAGCTTTGCCTATGCTGACAAGCCAATCAGCCGCATCTTGTACACTTGTAAAAATAATATTTTTTTCAATACAACGAACCTTTTTCCCTTCTTTTATATCTTTTATCACATCAACGGAAAAAATTTCAATACTATGAGATTTTACTAAATAAAACCCTTGAAACTTATTCATATTATTTGTATTAAACAAATCGACAAACGCCCTTTCTTTTAAAAACGCATCTGCATTAAATGGTAACCCATTTTTTACAAAAGAATTAGCATATTTTATTGCATCGCTTGCTGTAACAAACCAATAGTAAGTATTTGTTTTAAAATCATATAAATAAAAATTTGCTTTTTCATTTAAACCAATACCGCAATAATCTTCATCTTTCAAATTTTTAACAAAATAAAGTGCATTGTAATATTCTTTTTGCTTACTATCTATTGTCCTAGCATAATCAATTATCGGTTCTCTTAATAGTTTATTCAAAGGTTCTTTTTCAACTAATTGTAATAGTTGTGATTTTCGCAATAGTTTCACTATAATATTCTCCTTTTACTTAAACTAGCAACGATAATTTTACCAATTTGTCTATCAAAATCAAAATTATTGAAATCTTCTTTCTCATCACGATATTTTTTATAGTTAAGTAACATTTGCTTTTGTTCACTCTCACTAAGTTTTTTTATACGTTTTATGGTATCGTAATTTAATTTAGTACTAGTTATTGCAACATCTAAATCTTTATGTCTTTTATAAACTTCGTACAATATATTGTTATATAATTCCAATAGCGCTATTTTTGAAACACTAATATTCTTATCATTACTATTGGTTATCTTGTTTTGCATAGAGTTTAAAATATAGCCTCTATAATTTTTTAAGAAACTACCTAATTGTACAGACAAATAACTAGATACAAAATTAATCTTTTCTTTATCATCGAGTATAAAAAACGCTGTTATATTTTCAATATCTAACAACATAGATTTTAATAATCTTAAATCTGATAAAATAAGTGTACCATATTCAAAATCAAGCATTCTACTTTTTGAAACAGGTAAAGTTAATTCCACAAAATTAGGAACATAAAAAGCGTAAAAAGTTGAATTGATAAAATTATTTGTTCTATCGCTCATGTTATCTGAACCCACTAGAACAATTTTTTTACCAAGATTTATATCAACTTTTTTCACGATATTTCTTAATTCTAATTGTTGTTCTGGTTTATTATATTCACTCATTTATCTTTTTTCTTTCTATATATATATTATAACTAAAAAATAGTTGAAAATCAAATTTTATTTATCTAAATCTGTGCGCAATCTAACAAGCACAGGGTGTCTTAAACTACCTAATGTATTGATTTGCATCGCTTTAACAACAGCATACAATCGTCCTTCACGAATATAATCAGAAGCCTCTTGTGTGGCTAACCATTCTTTTTCATCGTCGTTTACACCAGAAGTAACACCGACTTCAACGCCATTAAAATCTACAACAACGCCAACTTTCCAACCATTTGCAAAAGCTTTTGTTAATTTATTACCGTCAGCATCTTTATAAAGCCAGGCAGAACCATCAGTATCACCATCACTAAATTGCTTGGGTTCTAATACTTTAACAACAGGCAATTCTATTTCAGGAAATTTTTGCTTTAATTTCAATGTTTTCCATGCTGGACGTTTACCCATAAAATATGGATTGTCTTTACGTTGAATTACAATTCCTTCGCCTTTACGAGCTATGATGTCATCTGCATGTGCCGCAAAATCGTTGGTGTAAATTTCAGTAACTTGAAAATATTTACTATCAGCAAAAGTTTTTTGAGCAAAATAAATTCTTTTCTCGTATCCTTCCGCACTAATATCAGTACCATTATACATAAGTACATCGAAAATACTACCAATAATTTTTTCTTTTGATTGTCGTAAAATAGCTTGTTTAGGTAGACACCTTAATACAGTGCCGACATCAGTTGCTATGCGCCCCATTTCGGACCAACACATCTCGGCAAGAACAACAGTGTTGCTCGGCCACCCCTTCATCTCTTCGGCAAGATGAGGCAACTTCAGCGCATAGTTTTCATACTCATGACGTACATTTAAAGAGCGACCTCTGATAAAGATATCATCATTTGTTTCGCCTTTTATAAACATTCCCCAATATCCGTCCCATTTTTGAGTCGCAATAAAAGCGTTGTCTTTATTTTCAATCAAAGCATTTCTTTTAGCTTTTAAATTGTCTGACAATCCTTTTTCAGCTCTATCATAGTATTTCATTGGTTCCATTTCAAAAAATTTTTGTACTTTACTCATCTTTAACATTCTCGCTTTCTTTCTTTGCATTGTACTCTTGAAGAGCTTCTTCATATTGTTCTTTATTATAAAATAGTCTATATTCGCCATAAGGCATCTTTTTTTCAAGAGCGACAATTTCACCCTCATCGGTTTCCACAAACTTGAAACTGCCACCATAAGACCTATCAAAAGGTACTTGTTCCCATTCTACCAAGAAAGCACCACAATCATCGGGTACTATATGTATATCGTTGAATAATTTACCGTCCTCTTGTCCGCTATAAGCTTGTTTATTTAGAAACCTAACTAATTCTTCTAGTTCGCCTCTTTCCACCATCTCTTTACTAAAATATTGAGTATTCATATTTTTTTATCTCCTTTATTTTTTTTACAACTATATTATAGCAAAAAATAAGATAAAACACAAATAATAGCCCTAAATTAAAATGGTCTAAAATTATTTTGTAAAACTTTACCCTTTAACACTCTTTCAAGCACCTCATAGTTTGCTATAACTAAAGAGTCTTTCGCCCTAGTGCAAGCAACAAAAGCAATATTAAGTTCCTCTTCATTGTCTGGGTCTATATCAAAATCAACAACTAAAACGTCTTTATATTCCAAACCTTTTGCTTGATGAATTGTTGAAACATTAGAATACCCTAATTTCTTAATTGCCTTAACAATTTTGTTAGAACGACATAAAATATAGGGGTTGTTTTTATAAATATAACCTATAAGAAAAGTGTAAGCACTATTAACATCTCCATAAGTTAAATCATTTGCAATACCATTCTCGCCGCAAACTATAACTCGTCCGCTAATATTACGAGAACCAATAATGCGGTCCTCTCCATAGTCAGTTATATCTGTAATATCAGAAATTTTAGAAGGAACTGTATTATAAAGTGTTGAAGCAAAGTCTAAAATATCTTGCCCACTTCTATAATTTATATTTAAAGTATATGAGTCAAAACCATCAAGGTCGTTAAGAACGCTACTATCGGCGCCCCTAAATTTATAGATAGCCTGTCTCTCATCGCCAATAAAGAACTTCTTTTTTGCGGCAACTCTATTAAATACTTGAGCTTGTACGGGATCAACATCTTGAAACTCGTCAACAAATAAACCGTCTACGCCCTCAATATTCACACCATATTCTTCCAACTTATCATACAAATATAAAGGTAAGTCCATAAAATCATACAAACTATTATCTCTCTTGTATTGTATATATTCTCTGGCTATTCTTTCATATCTTCTTTTGTTAACTTCACTAATATCCATATTATAGTTACCTGTAACATAAAGATATAACCAGAACTCTTGTATGTTGTAAAAACCTACTTTTTTACAAAGGTGCCGCAAAATCTCTTTTATTTCTTCCTCTTGTAAAAGTCGTACAATAAAATGATGTTCAAAAGCTAATTCGCGCAACTGTCTTAAACTCCAACTATGAATTGTTGAAGGGGTTACTGTTGGATAAGCACTAAGTTTATCACTTAAATCATCAGCCGCCTTACGAGTAAAAGTAATAGCTATTACATTTGCTTTTGGGTGTTCTGTTAAGTAATAAGAAATGGCGCCGACCAATGAAGTACTCTTTCCAGCACCTGGGCAAGCAGTTACTAAAATTTTATCTGAATTACTATGAATTGCTTCAAGTTGCAAAGCATTATATTGTATTTCCATTTTTGTACTCCTTTTCTTTAAAAGCAAAGTACTTTCTCAAAAACAATTTTAACTCACGATAATTATCATAAACATAATCGCAATCGCTATAATCTATTGTTCTTATATTTGTGGGATTGTCGCTTTTACTAAAATCTGTATAGTCTTCAGTATCATTGTCACGTAAACCAAGTACCAAATCAAAGTTTTTTCGGCATTTTATATCTAGTGTGCCATAACAAATTAAATTTCTTATACCACTTACTCCCAAACTATCATTTGCAATTTTGTTACTAATTGTTTTTATAAAATAATAAAATGATTGAAAATAGGTTATTCCTTTTGGTTCCAACGCAATAGAGTCAAATTGGGCGCTAAGTGGCAAATCAGGAAAAGGAAAATCTTCTAAAAGATTTGCACCCAATTCTTTTATAGAAATTGGGCTTAAATTACTTACTATCATTATTTTCATCTTCTTCTCTCCATTTGTTAGCATATGTATCCGCCAAATTATTGTATTTGTTGGTTCCATGTCCTTTTACTTTTTTAATTTCAAGAACAATATTTTCATTTTTTATTATCTTGTTATATGCAATTATAATAGGTTTCCACAACTCTTTGTTTTTTATTGCAACTCTATTCGCTGATTTCCAACCATTAACAAGCCATTTTTTATACCACTTATCTTTAAAACAATTAACAATATAAGCACTATCACTATAAATATTAATTGTATAATTATCTTCTTTTTTAAAATTATTTGCAATATCTTGTATTATTGTTAAAGCAGTCAAAAAACCTTGTAATTCCATTCTGTTGTTTGTTGTATCGGAAGCACAACCATACAAACATTCTACATTTTCGACATCATTCGGATTGTACTTAACTGTGATACAGCCCCAACCGCCCCTCTTTATGGCTGTTGAGCAAGAGCCATCAGTATAGAAATCTATTTTATAATTCATATTTATCTCCTATTTTATTGTTTTCATTATTAATTTATTGGTAATATTATCTATTATATGTAAGTTATAACATGGAGCTAAAGGTTCGTAATGAGTTAAAGTACTTAAAAAACCTAACTTAAATCTAGCTCTTTTTATAATTTCATCATTTGGTAATGGTGCAACACTACCACTTCTCTTTTTATTCTTATCTACTAAATAGGGCGCTAAAATAATGTTAAACAAATCTTCGACCTCTTCTATGTCTTTGTTGTCATATTTCCCATCAAGACGAATTACGAAATATAATCCTTGTTCGCCAATTTTTTTAACAATCTCTGGCTGCATCATTTCTTCAACATTTTTTTGTATATGGTTTATTAGTCTACCTATTGGCATATCTAAAGCATTTGTGTTAAAAACTACATCTATTCTTACAAGATTACTTTCAACAACTTCTTCAATTTTAGTCCTATTTTTTTCTTCAAAATTCAAAACTCTCATTTATTTTCTCCTTTATTCTTCATCTAATTTTAATAAATAGCTAAATGTCCACAAAGTAGCTAAAGTATCGAAATAAGCATTGTGCATGGGCATATAAGCAAAACCCGCTTCTTTTGCGACATCTCCAAGAGTCATATTGTTTTTGCGGCAAATTATATCTTTAGCCATTTGATATGCGCACCAAAGTTCATACTTATTAAAATCAATACCATTCTTTTGTAATATCGCCACATCACCAAGAACTCCATAACTAACACACGCCAAATCATTTGGTTCAATACTACCAATAAAAGTATTTAATTTTGCTTTAAACTCTTTCATTGTAATACCTTGTTCATTAACATATTCTGTTGATAAATTAGTCAAGCTTTGTATTTTATTAGAAATTCTATATTTTTTAATATATATATTGATATTAGAAGAAATTTGATATAAAGGTAATTTTTTCGACACTCTTTTTAATAATATGCCAGCAAATTGAATAATTCTTTCCCCGTCATATTCAATATCAAATACCAACACATATTTTGTTTTTATTCCTTCTAAATAAACTACCATTTTTTCTCCTATTTTATAATACTAGTATATCATAATTCTTTGTTTTTAGCAAATTTTTGCGCCATATTGATTAGGACTAGCAAGTTCGACACCAAGAACTTCATCATAATGAGGTTCAAAACCTGGTTTATAACGTCCAAACTTCATAATTATATTTGTTGTCAAACTTTTCAGCACATTAATCTTGTCAGTAATTTCATTTTCACAATAACCTGTATAAATTATAATAGGACAATTATCTTTTGCAGTTTTTCGTACATAAGAAATAAAAGCAATTATTTCGAAGAAATTATCCATAGGTTCTAAACCGCCGAAAACAATACCGTCAGTTAATTTATTTGTACTAAAACGCTTATAAATATCTTCATTACTTATTTCTTTAACCTTTTCTTTTGACCAAGAATAGTTTTGACACATTGAATGTGGCGCACCGCACTCATCACAACATTTCCAAGTGCAAGTCGGGGCGCCTATAAATAAGCACCCCGTTTTATATTGTAGGAAATCTTCGTCATTAATAAACTTAACGTGCATTAATTACCTAGTCCCCCTCTACCTTCTATGTCCATCCAATCTCGCATGCTTACCTCGGCTTTGCGCTCTTTGCTGTAAGACCTGGTTGGTGTCAAGAACCCAACAATACGTTGATAACTAGTTACGGCAGGCTTGTGACAATAAGGACATACATCGCCGTAGAAACCATGGTTATTTTCGCAAGCATTTATTCTTACATTAAATGCAAAGTAAGTAACACCGGCATCTGAAACAACATTAAGCAGTTTCCAAGCAGTATTAAAATCATGTAACGGCGCATCTAAATTAATGTGAGCAATAGAACCACCATTACAAGCTTTGTCTAATTCAGCACTTAAATTGATTTTCTCTTGTAAAGTTGTTTTAACAGCCAACGGTATCCATTGATTTCCGTACATTGGCAGTTCATATTCTTCATCAGGGAAGAAAATTTTATCTTTTTCCGCCAATATTGATGCAGCACGCTCAGCTGGCACTTGTTCAACATTTATCTTGTAGTCTATTTTATATTTTTTCGCAAATTCTTGTTTGGTTTCATTGATTGTCGACAAAATTTGTTTCGCAAATTTCATACCTTCGGGTGTATAGCTTACATTACCGAATTGATCTTTTTGTACTAAACCAAATTTTTGTAAAGCTTCATAAATACCAATTATACCAATAGTATTGTATTGATGTTCCATATTTATCAACCCCTCTTGATAATTTGGTAATAGACCTTTTTCGACATTTCTACGCATAATATTTCTAATGCGGTCAAGAACCAATAGGTCGAGATTAACACGCTCTTTCAATATATACAAGTATTCTTCAATAGAATTAGTTTCATATGCAATTCTAGCTAAATTAATTGTATTAACTTTTACCGAACCAACCTCTAAAGCTGTGCCACCAATAGAATTGAAATAACCTAAGTCTTTAATATTACTTACTAAACGGCAGCAATTACTAAGACTTGTAACATCTTCACTTATAAAGAAATTACTATCATTCCATTTCATATTGTGTTTACAAGCCCATTTCGCAAAATCTTCATTAATAAATTTACCATCTTTTTTCAGTAGACTAATAGTTAAAACAGGGAATGTCATCATATTTTGACTTCTTATTTTAGACACAACTTTCAAAAATGCCTTTTGAAATTCCATAAATTGATACTCTGAGTCTATCATCAAAGAGCCGTCTGGAAATGTTTTATCTCCGAACATTGCCTCATAATAAGACTCATCAAATATTGAGATATTCGAGAAAGCACTTTGAATACCTCCCCTCAAGAAAGGTTGATTTAATTTATAAATGAACTCTTGGAAACTTTGATCACGATAGTATTCAGGAGTTTTTACATAATAACCATTTTTAACATCTTCGCGCCAAAAATAATAGGCATATACAAGATAGCTTGGCAACCCCACGGCGCCACTTGTTCTATTACAATTCCAACTTACAAATTCGCCTACAAAATCAACAAAAGTTGTTAAATGTTTGGGCGGCTTAGAGTTGAAATCTTTGATAAAGAAAAGTCCTTCTTTTGCGAGCCTATCTAAATCATAAGCATAGCAATATGGTTTAAAAGTAGAACTATAAGCATCGTGCAAATAATACTCGCCAATCCATTCTCTTTCAAGCCACTCTTGAGCAACTTTTAAACCGTTCTTTTTCTTTAATTCATAAAAAATTTTATTAAAAGCAAGTAATTTACTATGAGGTTTACTCATTTCGTTTTCCAAACTTACTATATCTTTATGGTTTACATTTGAACTACCATCAATACTAGCATCAGCTACTGTATTCTTATCAATAAAATTATCAATAAAAGTAGTATAATTTAGTTGTTCTTTGCTAAAACCATTTAACATTCTTATGTTGTCGCCATAATCTTCGCACAGTCTTTTAAAATGTGCCGCAAAATCTTTATCTAATTTAAAATCTATCTGCATAATTTATTCACCCACTTTATTGCTTCCCCAAAATCTTTGTTTTCTCCATTCACTTTCAGCATTGGCGCGGAATTTTGCCCAGCTTCTGTTATAGCTTTTACGGCATCTTCGCCTTGTACCTTTTTATATGGTACATGTTTATCATCTAACTTCTTTTTTAATATTTTACATCTACTACAATTAGTAGTGTAGAACACAATTTGTTCTCTCATCTTTTTCCTCCATTATACTCTTATAGTATAGCATATTTTTAGAGTAAAATCAAGTTTTCAATTAAAAAAAGCAGAACCCTGAGATTCTGCTTTGAAGTTTTGTAACTATTTTTTCGCAATAAAAAACTATTAAATTAAACGTATGTCTGAAAATCATCGATGTACAAATAATTTAATAGTCTATTTATTTTATAATTATATTATAACTTGTTTTAAGTGAATTTTCAAATTTAACTTTGATTGTATATTACATTAGACAACATTCTATATCCATTATCTGAGTTGGTATAATTACTGTTGTTAGTGTGTTCTTTATCATGCAAGACCCCCATCTCAACACCAACTAATTGATAATAACCACTAGCCCCGGGATCTCTCCCAAAACCATCACCATGTAAACTGAATCCATCTAAAGCAGATGCAGCACCCTCCATAACCATATAGCCAGCTTTTAACTCATTATATGTAGGATAACCTATAAATATGGTTGTATTAAGACCACTGCTTCCGTATACAGTATTTCCTAAATTATGGGGTCTGGAGAATACTTTATTAACTTTCTCACTGTTAGGGTCAGAACTAAAGGCCATAGTAGTAGAACCACCATATCTAGCATATGGAGCAACTACAGATTTAGAACTATACATATTTGTTCTATGTCTTAATACTTGAGTATATAACATCTCACTGTTTTGATTAGCATATAACGCATATTTTTCAGGAAATGCAGCAAAACTCAGTATTAAATCATCACCACTTCTACTTAACGCAATATCTCCTCCTGTATCTCTTAAATATACAAGCATTTCTGCTTCAGTCGCAGCCGTCACAGAACCCCACTCGGTTGTCGAAGTTGCACCATTCTTAGTTAGAGTTGCTTTTGCTGTGGCGTTATACCCATCAACAGCATATGATTTTGTCTCATTACTATTCGCCGCTATGGTAAAATTTAAATAACTGCCCGCAATAGAATCATCGCTATTATAAAACCAAATACTCGCAGTAACGCTGTATGCGTTTAAGTTATATATCTTTGCAGTTAATGTATATGCTTGAATAAAACTACTGTATGCAATACTAGCATTAATAACAGGAGCAGAAATAGAACTCGTTGCAATAACATTAATACTAATATCAGATGTTACAGTAAAATAACCAGTACCACTGTCACCAGTCCAACCATCTAAGATTGACACATATACTTCGAGTTTGTCGCCATAGTAGACCGTATCACCAGAAGATAAATAACCAGGCGCAGAAACACTAGGTTCGTTTGACGAACTTCTATAAATCGTAACTGTATCAACTCCCATGGTTTGTGTAGATGTAATAGTAAATGGCTTACACCAAATTATTCCATCTTGGTTTTCTACTATATTCATGCTAGTTTCAACACCATCTTTTTTAAAGATGACGTTTTTTATATTTAGTCCATTAAATGTTAAAGCCATAATTTTCTCCTTATACCTCTATATGTAGTGTGGTGCCGTCACTGTATATCTTAACACCACCATAAGTATCAGCTGTAGCTTTTTTCGCAGCATACTTATTAGAAAGTAGCGTTCCATTCTCTTTAATAGTAGTGGCTACTATATTCCCAACATCAAAAGTGTCACTAGAACCAGTATATTTAATATTGCCATCACTATAAAGTTTTCCATCTACATTCACAACCAAAGGGTAAGTTCCATTAAATGAAGTTCCTGTAATCTTATTAGAGCTTAAAGTCAAATAGCCTTTATTGTTTACCCAATCTTCAGTAGCATAACCACTTAAACTAGGTATATCTGATGTCATGGCAAGGGTTCCAGTTTTTTGTGGAAAGAAGTAAGAGTATGTTGCATATTCAATTTTACCAAACGTATAATTCGTTTGACCTACCATTTGCGCGTCATTTACAATATAGCCATATCTTGTACCTTGTGTATTATAACTATTATAGTTTATTTGTATATTTTTAGTATCTGTTGAGTATTTTACATAAGAAGCGGCACCCACCCCACCCAACTTGTTAGCATTTCCTACAATTTGAGTTCCATCTAATATGTCATCTATATCGTTAGCGTTGGTAGCTATACCGCTAACATCAGGTATATCGCTTATTAAAGCAACATTATTGCCGTCAACGGTTAAACGTGAAATGCCCTCTGTATCTTCTCCAGCACTAATGCTACATTCATTAAGCCACAAATCATTGATTGTTGTAGTGCCTAAGGTTGTATAGCCTGTAAACTGGCAGTCGCCACTAAAATTATTTGTTCCTGTAAAGTTGTTAAGACCGGCCTCAGTAGCATAACCACTTAAACTAGGTATATCAGTTTTTAAAGCGTAGTCAGCAGCAGGTGTTCCACCTAATTTCAAAGCGTTGGCTGCTGTAGCATTTATACCTAAGTATTTACTAGAAAGCGACACCCCACCTTCGTAAAGTGTTGTAGCATAAACACTTCTAAATTCATTAGCTGCTTTTCCCAAATCATAACTAGTATCTTTATAGGGATACATAGTTCCAAACATTTCACCACCAGCACGAAGCATATAGGCACTACCTAAACCCTTACTGCGATAATTAACTAGCCATATTTGAGCTATACGTTGAATAGAACTGTTAAAGTTAGTTAAAGTTATACGCATTCTATTAGTTTTACCGTCACTAGTTCCTCCTTCGCTTGTACCAGGCCCACCAGATCTTACATTTAAAGTACCATGAATGCTATTTGTTACATTAAGTACGGTTTTCCATACCGTAGTCGAACCATTGTAATAACCAGATTCAATAATAACATCTTTAGCTCTCCAACCAGAATTACCAAAACCTATACCAAAATTACTTGTCCAAGAATATGTTTGTGGTAAAACTAAATTTAAGGTAATAACATCAGTTAAACTCACTCCAGAAAATACAGAGTATGACGGTGTTCCATCAAAAGAATTAGAAGGGCTACTAAGACTCGGTGATGTAGCAACACCACTAGAATTCACTCCTGTTATTGTCATCGTACCACCACGTTCATAAAAGTTTGCTAAATCATTAGTGTAATATGTAAGTAAAGAACCAGAATTCTCTGGGTGAATATCTATGATAGAACTGCGTATATGTCCTCCTGTAATCTCACCGTTATTGTTTATACTACTAAATGTCTTAGTTCCACTAAATGTTTGAGTATCTTCTAGGTTTGCAACTGTCTTCCAAGAACCTGTTGATACAGATGCCCCACCGGTCAATCCTCTGTACTTAAATTCAGGGCTTGTACTATTACTAAATGCCATTTGAGCACCAACTAAATAGGAAGGAGTATTATCCGTACAAGCTATAGTAACACCCCACCAATAACCAGAACTAGGCATCCAACTTGCTGCATTTACATTCCAAAAACCAGATTTATACTGTGTTTTATCTGTTTGAACCCAAACATTCGAGGCTGAGCCTGAACCACTAGCGTTTGTACCATAGATATAATAATCATCATCGCGACCGCCTAGTTTGTCAGAGTTTGTAGCTGTACCAGCAATTCCTAAATAAGTACTACTTAAATCACATTCTTTAGGAACACCATCATCAAAATAAACAGGAATCGTTGAACTACCTTTTGAGGTTGCTAATCGTGTAGCATAATCAGCGTAGCCAACAGTTGTCTCTCCATGAATAATAGACGCAATAGAGTGTGTAATAGACGCAATAGAGTTTGTATTGGTAGTAATATCATTTGTATTACTTGAAATATTTGATGTGTTAGTATTAATCTTAGTTGAATTAGAAGATATATCATTAGAATTATCTCTTATATCGTTTTCGTTTTGAGTTACTCTAGTATCAAGTGCGTCAGTTGTTGTATTATCTGCTTTTTCATCAAGATAATCTTGAAGTGTCTTTCCATTCAAATAACTTTCAAGAGTATTCTTACTAGAATTTACATCTTCATTTCTAAAGAATAAATAATCTGGTGATTTTAAACCCATATATCTATTAACGGGAGTATTAGATGTGTTAAAACCATCGACAGAAAATAAGTATGGTATATAAGATTTTGCATAGTTTCCCAATGCGATAGCATAATCTTTATTTGCATATGAATATCCACCCACTGCTGTCGATGCGGCTATAGCATTGGAATCGCATCCTAATGCTACCGCTCTATATCCGCCAGCACTAGCATTGTAACCGAACGCCGAACCTCCATAAACACGAGATGCTGAAGCATAACCAACAGCCACAGAATTATCTCCATTAGAAGTGGTATTATGTCCTATATGGAAAGCATTCGTACCTGTGCCCATGCCACCTTCTATCCCATTAAAAGTTAAAGCATTTCCAACTTGTTGGTTTCCAGAAATTATCTTTTTTATTTTTTCTATTGAATACTCAGTAGGGTTTTCGAATAAAATATCTAAATCTTCTTTTGTTAAACCTGCAGCAACTAAGGCAGTTACATCATATTCATGTACATCTTTTATTTTAATTTGACTATTTACTGTACCATATCTATAATATATAGTTGTATTTGCATTTTCACCATCGTCGTATTCATAAAGCATACTTTGCATTTGATATTCATTGGGTACAGTGTTATATAATTCAACACTACCAGATGCGGCTTCATTTAATTTAATAAAATTAGTAATGCTTGGAACACTTATATTAACTTTTATATAATATGAATGTCCGACTATTTTTGAGTCATGATTTGCACTATATATTCCAAAAACACTTGCACCTGAAGTGTTTGTAAGCGTAATCTCATTATTGTTAACTTCAGCCACCGCATTTAATGCAACCCAGCCAGTAGTCCCATCAGAAAAATCTCCATTTGTAATAACGTCTTCTTCATTATATTTAACATATTTATTGTTTAAAACATTTCCAGATGAATCTTTTCTAGCCCTATCGGTAATAATCTCTCCATTTAAAAGACTATTTTCAAGTGTAGCTACATCTTCAAAAAGTGCAAAAGTACCACTCTTATTAGGATAATAAATATCATACATAACTAAGTCACCATGACTTATTCTATCATAATAAATGTTAAGTTTTGTTGTCCAATAAGAATGATGGACTGAAAAAAGTCCATGGACCTCGACATCGTGTTGGAATTCGTTAACACTACCAGAGTATGTATTAGCAGCAGCTAAACCAGCATACTTATCCTCTAAGTACGTGTCTCCTTCTTTAAATTTTGTATTAGTGCGAATATCTCCACCCCAATTAATAAATTTATTATTTAAGTCAAAATAACCAACTCGAGCTCGTGAGTCTGTTTCAAAAAAAGTAACGAGAGCGTCCGAACCAATTTCAAGTTGCCCACCACTTGCAGCTTGACGAATATATGCCCAAGTGCCAGAGTGAGCCGCACTGTCTTCATGTTGCTCGCCCCAATATATTCCTTTATATGCAGCAGTATTGAATTTAAAAGATCCATTCAATTCTCCGCCTATATCCTTCAAATAATTACTTGTAGTACCTTTTAAAGTTTTATTAATATTATCCCATTCAACCAATGACTCATGTGCAATAGTACTATTTCTAGTCGCAAGAGGCTGTAATGAACTTGCACTACTAGTAGCGCCACTATCTATTGGTGAAATTGTTCCATCAGGATTCACTACTACATCACCAACATAAGCCGTTCCAGTTGCATCAAAAACTATGGCGCCAGAATTGGTGCCATCATAATTATTTACATAAAAACCAACATAGTTAGTTAGCGCCGCAGTATTATCTCTCGCTAATTGAATTAAATTATCTTTTGTAGATACTGTCTCAGTATTAACAATAGTATTTGTACCATTCACAGTAAAATCGCCATTTACAATCAAATTCTCTGTCGTTGCAGTACCTGTAAAAAATGGACTCGCTTTATCAGCTTTTAAATTTAAAGCATTATAAATTGTTTTGTTTTGCACAGCATTGGTAGAAAGACTACTTAAACTTTCGTCAGGTACGGGTATATCTGAAAGAAGAGCCATTGTACCATTTATATCACGCAAACCAATATTAATATAACTATTATCTTGTAATCTTCTAGTAATTGCACTCAGACCATAAATAGTTTTATCAACAAGTAAATCTAAAATACCTGTATATTCGACTTCAAAACCTAAATTTGAAGGATGGTTATAGTGTATATTTATACTATGCATTCCTGATTGAAGAGCAAAAGTTTCGGCTTTAGTGTATGTTAACACACCATCTGATAAACTTAAATTAGTAATTGCATTTCCTACACCACTTTTCACCAATTCAGTTATAGAACCAGCTTTTGAAAATTGAAAGAAACAAATATCAGCAATTTCTACTACATCACTAGAACCAGATAAATAAGTAACTGATAAAGCAAAATAACCAGATTGTTCTGTGATAGAATTAATTTTAAAAATTAAAATCTCACTATTGTCCCATGACTTGCCGCCATTATCAGAACCTAAAATTGTTAACGAACCATTACTCCAAGTTCCCAAATAACCTGCCATATCTTGTGTATCAAAACATGTATTATTTATATAAATAGTCGTAATTGACTCAGGAGAACTTGCAGAAGCGTTAAATCTAAAATAGCCTGATTGTATTCCGTCTGGTGTGACAACATTACTATATCTCCACCTTATACCAGATGGTTGTCCTTTAACACCTTGTTCACCTGGGTCGCCTTTATCGCCTTTATCGCCTTTAACACCTTGTTCACCTCGTGCGCCTTTTTCCGCCATAAGATCCCAATAGTCACCATTAAAATCACCCCAAATTTGTTGTTCAGAGGTGCAAACATATAAACTTCCTTGATATTCTACCGTATCGTTTTTAAAATAGCCGATGGGGTTACTTGCATCATAACTACCGCGCCAATTATAACCAACACCTGGGTCGCCTTTAAATTCAGGATAATTGTCTGGATTAAAGTTTTGGTCTGTTAAAAATGTGCCGCCTTCTTCAGGAAATCTAAAGGTAGCGCCAACACCAACATTCTTTACATATAAATGGTCGCTATATAACAAAAAATAATTTAATGTATCTTTATAAATATTTACATATTCTTTTGTTGTGATGTTCTTTTCAAAAGTTTTTTCACCACCTATTGATTGAGCTACCGTATTTAAAATACCACTATTGGTGGGTGAGGCATCTAACACGCCCGCGCCACGACCAGCATAAAAAGTTTGGCTATCGCCCAAATCACTCCAACGAGAGTTGTCTTTTGCGGCAACTTTTATTTGATAATTGTAACGTGTTCCATCTTGTTCATCATAACTTGCAATAACCTCGCCATCAAAAAAATAGTTTTCAGATGCGTGTGCAAGCCATTCAGATGTCGTATCTTTTCTTAAGCCTATACGAGCTTGTATTTCAGGAATATTATTCATTATTCTTTACCTCTTGAATTACTTAAAATATTTTTCGCCCAACTTTGTCGCCCAACCTTCAAACCAGATTGAGTCATATGGCGGCAAAACACAGTTAGGATTGTGTCTAATTTTTATTATTCTATACCAATAACGAATAGCACTTGGTATACTAACAATAATTGGCATGAATGGTCCGAGTATAAGATTTTGTATCCCATGACCAGCTTCATGTTGTTTTATATGAAGACTTTTGTTCTTTTCTTTGAAGAAAAACATGCCCGCTTCAAGTCCGCCCCAATGTTCTCCAACCTCAAAGTAAGTATTATAATAAAAATGTTGTGGTTTATGTCCTGTAACTAAAAGTACTAGAGCAACCACTGCGCCCATTAAAGTCATAGGCAATCCCCAAGTCCACGATATTATATAATACATTACTTTTTTCATAATATTTAACCTCTATTCTATCATTAGTATAGCATAATATGAGTAATTTTTCAAATACAAAAAAACCTTCATTGAAGAAGGTTTAATATTATAACACAAGAGTTTAAGAAATTTTACCCTAACCACGATTAAGATTATCTTCTTATTAAATAATGTGTGTTTGCCGCTCTTTGGCGTGTCTTGTCAATACTCTTGTGAAAAAAATTATTCTGGATTGTCTATTTGTGTAAAATCTTCGGTAATAGCAACTATCCACCAAAAGTCAACTATTTCGCCTTTAACTTTTTTGGTTTTGTAAGTTGTTTTATAAGTTATAACACCTCTAGCATTTTCTTTTGCTTTTGCTATAAGATCTTCAACTTCGACTTCACTTTCACAACGATTTTCAACCGTAGTCTTTCTTAAAGTAACCATATTTTCTCCTTTTATCTTTTATCTTTTATTACTCTTATTATATCACGGAAAAAGAGTAAAATCAAATTTATTTTTTGTCTGTTGAACCAAAACCACCAACGCGTTTAGTCTCGACACTAGTTTCGCCTTCAAAAGTTGAATACTTTACTATAATGCCCTGACAAATTCTGTCGCCAGCTTTCAAACTACATGGCTTATCACAAACAATTTTAACTTTAATATGCCCTTCGTTATCAGCGTTGAAATAATCAGAGTCAATAACTCCAACAGTGTTAGCTAATCTCATGCCATATTTGAAACCCAAACCACTTCTTGGCATAATTAACAACACTTCGTCGCTAGGTATTGAAGCACAAACACCTAAACTAACAACAATTCCATTATCTCTTGGAAACTCAAGAGAAATAGGAGTATGAAAATCATAACCTGCCGCAAATTGAGTACTCCTCGTCGGCAATTCAATATTACGCCACTCATCTCCAACCTCAATTTTTTCTTTGCCTCGTGAACTGGCATATTCGCCTAAGCTCACTTTAAAAAAACCATTTTTCACTATACTTCCTCCCTTATTTACTTACACGTAATGTGGCTATCTCAATCATGCACAAGATATTTGCTATCCCCATTATAATTGCTATCATTACCATAAAAACCGTATCCTTTCTATTTTTTGAAATTAAAATTACATATAATTTTATTATCTTTAACTAAGATAATTTTCGCATCAGAGACTTTAATAGTATCTTCATCGCCATATGCTTTTAAAAGTTGTGCAAATGCGACAAAAGCTTTGTTATAAGTATCAAAAGATAACTTCGCATGACTATCTTTTTCTTCTAAATAAACTAAATACATATTATAATCTCCTATCTTTATACTAATATTATATCATAATTTTTGCTCATTTACAATTTTAAGTTTAAAAGCATTTTTAATAACGCTAACAATAGTGATAGGACCGACGCCTCCTGGAACGGGAGTGTAAGCTTTGCAGCAGGGAACGAAACCTAAATCGCCTTTCCCGTCTTTCCCATAACCACAATCTATAATAACTTGTTTATCGCTAATCTCTTTTTCAGTTATTATTCCTCTTTTTCCAGAAGCCAAAATGATAATATCACTTCTTTTCGCCCCGTCTCGTATATGTTCCAAGCACACTTTAGAGTGCGCTAAGGTCGCCAAACCATTCTTCGCCGCCATTAGCTGAGCTATTGGCTTTCCTACTGAAACAGACCTACCAATTACTAAAACTTTTTTATCAACAACATCAATGTTGTAGTAATCAATTATTTCTTTTACTGATTGAGCTGTTCCAGACAAGTAATTCAAGTCTCCTTGTAATAGGTAGCCTAAATTGCGCGCCGTAATCATGTCAACATCTTTGTCGCTATCAATTAAATTATATAATTCAATTTCTTTTGGTATTCCAAGTGGGCGGCAAATAAAAATGCAGGCATCTTTTACTGCATTTATTTTTAATATCGTTGCTTTTAATTGCTCTTCAGAAATTATATTTAGTTCTATTGATGCAATATTTAATTTTTTTAATTCTTTAGAAATTAATTTTTTATATTTTACGGCACTTTGATAATGTGAATTATACAATAAAAACGGTTTGATTTTAACGCCTTTTTGAATGTACTCTTGTATTTCATCTAATACATGTTGTTTTATTGGTTTTCCTTCTAAAATTTTCATTACAATAGAATGCCTCGTCTATACTTTATTTAAAATGGTGTTTGAGACGAGACTTGAACTCGTACGGCTTAGCGCCACTAGTTTCTAAGACTAGCATGTATACCAATTCCATCACTCAAACAAATGGTAGATGCGGTGAGACTTGAACTCACATGATTTAATCAGCGAATTTTGAGTTCGCCTCGTATACCAATTTCGACACGCACCTAAAAATGGTAGGAGCGGTGAGTTATGCTCTCACTACCTTCCCCTTATCAGAGGGATGCTCTACTGATTGAGCTACACTCCTATTTAATGGTGGAGTAAGAAAGATTTGAACTTTCGCATCGGCAAGCCGACCTACATCCTTAGCGGGGACGCCTCTTTAACCTAACTTGAGTACTACTCCAAATATGGTGGGTATGGTGGGACTTGAACCCACACGGTTTTAAAACCAGCGGATTTTAAGTCCGCTTTGTCTACCATTCCAACACAAACCCAAAATGGTTGAGATGGTGAGATTTGAACTCACGGTCTCTTGCTCCCAAGGCAAGCGCATTAACCAAGCTATGCCACATCTCAATAAGGTATCCACAGGTAGAGTTGAACTACCACGCACTTAATAAAGTACCCTAAACCGTTAGTGGATATATGGGTTGAGATAAAGGAGTCGAACCTTTCGCTAAATAGTTCACAGCTATTCATGTTAACCGCTTCATCAATCTCAACATATATTTTTTTTGGTGTAGTAAGTGAGAATTGAACTCACATCATCTGTTTGGAAGACAGATGTTCTACCGTTAAACTACTACTACATGGCGCGCCCGAAGGGACTCGAACCCTCGTTGATATCCTCCGTGACAGGGAGGTGCCGTCGCCGCTGAGCCACAAGCGCATATGGTGCCCACAGGTATAATCGAAATGCCGTCCGATGCTTACAAGGCAACTGTTCTACCACTGAACTATATGGGCAATTATTGGAGTATCGAGACAGATTTGAACTGCCATTAAAGGTGTTGCAAACCTTTGTACTATCCATTATACTACCGACACAAATGGTGGATACTGAAAGACTTGAACTCTCACAGGCTACTAACCTTACTACTTGTTTTCAAGACAAGCCCCTTACCATTAGGGTTAAGTATCCAAGATGGTACCCGATGGTTGAATTGAACAGCCATGGCTAGCGTGTAGAGCTAGAGGTCTCCCGTTGACCTAATCGGGTATAAATTGATGGTGGAGATATGGAGAGTCGAACTCCAATGTATTGCTTGCAAAGCAACCATACTCCCATTGTATTATATCCCCATAATGGCAGGAGTAGAATGAATTGAACACTCATTAGCGGTTTTGGAGACCGATGTTTTGCCTTTAAACTATACCCCTATTGGTGCTCCCGATGGGACTCGGACCCATAGCCTTTTCCTTGAGAGGGAAACGAATTAACCATTTCTTCTACGTGAGCATTTTGGTAACCCCAACGGGATTTGAACCCATATTCTCTTCCTTGAAAGGGAAGCGATTTAACCAATTTATCCATGGGGCTATTTGGTGCAAGCAGAGAGAGTTGAACTCTCGTATCAACATTGGCAATGTTGCATTATACCGTTAAATCATACCTGCAAATATGGTGCCTGAAGATGGATTTGAACCACCGAACCGTGAGGAACAGATTTACAGTCTGTCGCGTTTAACCGCTCCGCCACTCAGGCATTAATAATGGAACCCCATTGACGATTTAAACGCCTTCTTCTCCTTCGTAGGGAGATATTCTATCCATTGAACTAACGGGGTATTTTGGTTTCCCTCCCAAGGTTCGAACTTGGACATCACAGGTTCAAAGCCTGTTGCCTTACCAATTCGGCTAGAGGGAAATGTAATTGGAACGCCTTATAGGAATTAAACTACATCATCTTTTTAGGAGAAAGATATTCTGTCCGTTGAAATAAAGGCGTATGGTCTCCCTGATAGGACTCGAACCTACATAAGGGTGTTTAGAGGACACTCCTTCCTCCACTTGAAGCACAGGGAGATGGTGGAAACAGAAGGGGTTGAACCTTCAGCTAAACGCTTATGAGGCATTTGCTCTATCCATTGAGCTATGTTTCCAATAGTAGTGATAATATTTTTTTTGGTGATTCGCTGGAGGTTCGAACTCCAGACCCCTTGATTAAAAGTCAAGTGCTCTAACCAAATGAGCTAGCGGTCTATATTGGTTGGGGTGAAAGGTTTCGAACCTTTACTATACGGGTTCAGAGCCCGATGTTTTACCGTTGAACTACACCCCAAGGTTGTTTTTCGGCATATCTAATGTTTATCCTTTATTAAAAATCTCTAATTCAATAGGT
>Ga0172378_10000070_pt1 | contig 70147 bp, 62 predicted proteins | sample GrowelOW332metaG_FD_119755 | JGI IMG/M metagenome (GOLD analysis project Ga0172378, IMG submission 119755) | Groundwater microbial communities from an aquifer near a municipal landfill in Southern Ontario, Canada - Pumphouse #3_1 metaG | ecosystem: Environmental > Aquatic > Deep subsurface >... | reverse complement strand
TGTTGGTAGGGTTGCGAAACGAACCCTACCATGCCCTGGACCTCTTTTATCTTCTTGTGCAGGAGATGCGGACCTGTTTATACAGCCCGTCTCCTTCGCTCTTAGTGTCCACTCCGTCTACATCGTTTAGTGCGGAATGAATGAGTCGGCGTTCAAACGGATTCATCGGCTCCAGCAGCTTGCTGCGGCCGGTACGCTTGACTTGTTCGGCGGTTTTATATGCAAGACGGATCAATTGCTCTTCGTGGCGCATCCGATAGTTCTCGCTATCAACGATGATCTTTTGGTCAGGATCGATCTGGCCGGCATAGACATTGGCCAACAGCTGGATCGCATCGAGGTTCTTGCCTTTCCTGCCGATGATGATGCTGGAGAACTCGCTGTCGATGTTCAACCCAAGCTTATGATCCTTGCGAAAGTTGATCGTCACGGTCCCCGGATATCCCATCTTGGAAAGCAATGTGGCAACGAACTCCACCACTTGTTCTTCCAGTTCCCCTTCCGGAGCGAGCGGCTGGGAAGATACCACGACATCGTCGAAATGATCATCATACGAGTCATCGATGAACGGAAGATCTTCCTGATCCTCTTCGTCTTCGCCGATATGGACGCGAATCTTGACCATATTTTTCTTAAAAAGCCCCTTGCGGCCGGAATCAACTATCTCCACATCGAAATCTTCGCGTTCTATATGCAGTTCATCGATAGCTTTCGCAATGGCCTCCTGTTCGGTTCGTCCTTCAAACTCTTTCGTCATATATCACTCCACGGACACCCTTCGCAGGGTGTCCTCATAGGTATTTTAGTATTATTTGCGCGGCCCTTTGCCTTGTTTCTTCGATGTCTTCTGATCCGTCCTCTGCGGGAACTTCGATACGTTGGCGACGGACGAAGATTCCGAAGCCATCTCCTTCTGTTTCTTCTTGTTCATATAGTACTGCTGAACGATGGAAAGGAAGTTCTGCACCGTCCAGTAGAGAATCAGCCCGGAAGGGGCATCATACAATACGAAGAAGAATATCAACGGCATCCCCCAAGTCATGAACTTCATGGTGCTGTTGTTCTGCGGAGTTCCTCCTGTCTGGGTGAACTTCATCGAATAGATCATGCTGGCCGTGTAGATGATCGGAAGAATGTGGAGGCCGTTGCCGAGGAACGGAATATTGAACGGGAATGTGAAAACGGTATCAGGCATCGACAGATCGGTGATCCAGCCGGGGATAAACATGGCTCCGCGAAGTTCGAAATGCTTGTTCAGCAGCCCATATAGCGCTATGAAGATAGGGAACTGCAAAAGCATCGGCAGACATCCTCCCAGCGGATTGATTTTCTCCTGCTGATAGAGTTTGGCCATCTCCTCGTTGAGCTTCTGCGGATTATCCTGGTACTTGACCTTCATCTCCTCCATCTTCGGGCCAAGGGTACTCATCTTGGCGGTCGAATCCATGCTTTTCTTCGTCAATGGATACAGAATCAACTTGATGAATACTGTCAGCAGGATGATCGCGACTCCATAGTTCGGGATAATCTTGTAGAACAACTGAAGCAACCATTTCAGCACGTTCTCCAGCCATCCCAGCCAGGAACTGCTGTCCAACGCTTTTTCCAGATGCAGATTGGCGAGGCCGAACCCATTGTGGGCGGATTCGTTGTAGATTGTCATCTGGCTTTTGATCTGGGGACCGCAGTAGAAACGAAACGTATCCGTATTGGAAGCGCTCCTGACCGCGGGACGGGAGAAATACAGCTTCGAAGAAAGCGCGATATCGCCGGCAGTGCTTTCCGTCAGCGTAGTAGTGTAACGGGTGGCGTCGGGAATGCCGATCAAGGAGAAGTATTTCCCGCACAATGCCGCCCAGGTCAGATAGTCGGACGTCTGGTACATCCCGTTGGAAAGTTTCGGAGTGCTCTTCTTTCCGCCGTCGGCCTGAACATAGAATCTTCGATAGTTGTAGTTGTTGTTCGGCATTTCGTCGAACGCAGGACCAATCTGAGGTTCGAACGCAAGCGTATAGGCAAAATTATTGTAGGAAAGAGGAATCGACTTGTTGACGCTATTGCGTATATCCACGACGATTTCGAACAGATAGTCTTTCTCACCGAAATGATACGTCTTGGTGATGGTGAATGTCTCGTCAGAGACAGTTCCATCCGCAAGAATGGGAGCGAACGTCCGAGAGAAAACGACTTCATTGCCACGGATATCATAGGTAAAGGCAGCGTCTATCGGATTGGTCCTGTCATCGCCGGCATACATCATGAAAGCGTTGTTGTCGTTCGGACCTTTGAAAAGCAGTTCGACAGGTTCACTCCCGTCAAGGTGGTCCTTCAGTCTGATACTCGCGACAGAGGCTCCTATAGGATCAAATTCTATATCGAACACTTCTGTCTGATACTTGAACGGAGACGTGTCGCCTGGTTCACCTATACTTGTGAACGACCCGGGCAATCCGGAATCCCAGGCCAGCCCGGCTCCCGTCGTCAGGAGTTCTGAAGAAACCGAAGGAGCTTCAGCGGGTACGATGGTCGTTGTTTCGGTAGGTTCGGTCGCTACGGGGTTCGGTGCGAAAAACGTGGTCTGGATCGTCATTGCCACGGTAATGACAATGACGGACAAAACAATGGCGATAATGGTATTCTTGTCCATCTCTACTCCTCATCGACAAAACGCAACGTCTTGCTGACTTTGATATGTTTCCGCCTTGCGGAAGAGGCAATGATGTATCGGAAAGACAAGAATCGAAGATCTATTTCAACCGGATATGGAACCACCGAACCGGCGATCATCCTTCATCAGGACCATACACACCGGCTCTTTTACAAAGAGACACTATCTGCTTCGCTTGCTTTTCATGATCAAGAGCCTTTCCTGGATACACCACGAACGCGAAATCATAACCAGGAACCATCTTTGGCTTTTCGTTTCTCCAGATCTCCTTGATCTGCCGCCGGATCCTGTTACGCTGTACGGCCGTGCCATAATGACGCACAGGAATGACGATGATACGATTATACTGGAACTGGTTCTTGGAAACTATCAACCGCAGACCTCGGCAGGAATTTTCCTGCCCGGTCTTGAAGATCCTGTCGATCTCCGGTTGTTTCTTGACGATTTCTTGCTTAGTAAGGCTTCTTCTCATCACTGGCCGTGAGTTTGTATCTACCTTTGGCTCTTCTTCTAGCAAGCACAAGACGGCCTCCCTTGGTAGCCATGCGGGCACGGAATCCAAAGCTTCTATTTCGTTTCATCTTGCTAGGCTGGTACGTTCTCTTTCCTTTGTTGCTCATGGGATCATTCTCCAAATATTCATCGCTTTACGCGGGATTTTTTCATAGTATCGGGCATAGGCCACCGAGTTTTGCAGTATAATGAGCAAGTCGATGACAGTCAAGTATGTATACGGACGACAACTAGATAGCGCGCAGGAAAAAACTCTGTTGAATGGCGTAGGTAAACAAGGTTTTCCCTTAGCGGGACACAACCTGTAGCGTGAATATGCCAAGCGACGGATATTTTGCGTTGATACGCGCGAGAATCTGTTTTTTCTGCATCTGAAGAATTGACGACCAGCTGGGATGATCGCTTTTCACAATCAGTGTGCCGTTCTTCACATCGATGGGAGTGATATGCGGATACAGTCTGGAACCGATCAGCCCCTGCCAGTTCCTGCAGAAGGAGACGTACGGATCATCGTCCGTGATATTGAGCCTGATCAACGTGGCGTCCAGCAACTCCTTGATATCAATTGGTTCGTCCGGACTTCTATGGGGTCTGTCATCCCTCATGAACGGAAAGCCTCCCGTCATCGACATCATATATGAGGCAATCATCATCCGCAAGAGCGGAAAAATACCGTTCCTCGGGAAGAAACGTGAAGAACGCCTGGCTGTAGCCTTCCATCATTTCAAGAAACGCGCCGCGGCGTTTCACGTCGAGTTCCAGCAGCACGTCGTCCACGAGCAACACAGGCTCCTTTCCCGTCTTCATCCTGTAGAAAGATGTCTGAGCCATTCTGAAGATCAGTGAAGCGAGCCGCAGTTGTCCGGTGGAGCCAGAAAGCGTAAAAGGACCGTTTTCATCGACAACAACGAACCGGTCTCGATGGACTCCGCTAGCCGTCGTCTGAAGCTTGATGTCTCGCTGTAGCGTTCTCGCCAATTTTTCCTCGACATCCTGTACTGTAGCGCAGTCTCCCCAAGACGGAACATATTCAATGCTGATTTCCGTTCCGGTGCATGATACCTGTCCGTACATTCTAGGAAAAATCTTATTGAATTCGTACACAGCCTTGATTCTCTCGCGTTGTATTTCAATCCCGTATCGGGCAAGCTGTCCATCATAGATGGGGATCAGGTCGGTTCTTTCATCCTTGATGGCGGCGTTCCGTTGCTTGAGTATCGCCTTGTATCGACGCATATCGTCGAAAAAAAGTGGATTGTACATCGACATTGTCTGATCGAAGAATCTTCGGCGGAATTCCGGCTCCCCTCTGACAAACGAAATATCGTCATGACTGAACACGATGCAGGGAACGTTGTAGATGAGTTCCTTTCTGTCCCTGACTTCGCGTCCGTCGATGGACATAGACCGTTTGCCGTCGAAGAACCGATATTCGATAGTCTGATCGAACCCTTCGTCATTCTTCAGCGTGGCGGATAAGGAGAAGTCTTTTTCTCCGTGCCGAATCATTTCACGACTGTTGACAGCCTTGAACGACGAACCATAGCAAAGCGTATAGAGCGCCTCGATAAAATTCGTCTTGCCCTGACCGTTGGGACCTATGAGCATCACCTGCTTCGCATCGACGGAAACGGAGGAATTCGAAATATTTCTGAACCGATCGAATCGAACGGAAGTAAATCTCATCAGTTTGATTGGGGTTGCATCGGCATGACAATGTGGAAATAGTCCCGTTCAGGATCGGGCTTGACGGTCATAGCCTTCGTAGGTCCACTGAACTGTAGGAAGAAATGGTCTCCTTCCATGACGCGCAGCGGGCTGAGCAGATACGTGTAGTTCAACGAAAGCTTGCAGGGTTCTCCCTCGTATTCGCATGGAATGATTTCCTTTGCGGCGCCGAAGTCGCTTTCTTCGGAACTGAGCATGATTCCCGTAGATTCGATGTCCATGATCAGCCTTTTCGATTTATTCTCCACAAATAGGGACACTCTCTTCAGTGCATCAAGCATCTCCTGGATGGAGACACGGCAAGAGAAAGACTGGCTTTCAGGGATGACTCGTTTGTAGTTTGGAAATTGTCCGTTGATCAGCGTAGAGTAGATGCAATGTCCCTCGAAACGCGCGAATATCATTGTTTCCGTTACTGCAAGCTCGAATGTCCCTTCTCCTGTACCCATTTTTTTGACAAGATTAAGAAATTTAGCAGGGATGATGACCGATGGAAACTGAGCTGTCTGCTCCATCATTTTCCTTCTGATGATGGAAAGACGTCTGCCGTCGGTGGCTACCATTGTCAGGCAGTCCGGAGCATGTTCAAAGAAAACTCCGTTCATGAAGTATCTGGTCTCGTCCTCGCTGATAGCGAAGATTGTCTGATTGATCATTTCCATGAAGTCGCTTTGAGGGATGGAGAAGTATTTGCTTTCATCGGCGATCTGCAATTGAGGAAATTTATCCGCCTCGATCGTTCTGAGCTGAAAATCAATGGTCTGTCCGATAGGACGAATCACAAGCTTCATATCTTTTTCTTCGAATTGGACATCCCCGTCTGGTAAGGTACGCAGAACTCCGAGGAGTTTGTCGCAGAATACGGTCGTAGAACCGGCTTCTACCGTCTTGACTTGGATTTCGGCGGAGAAACCTATTTTTTGGTCGGTAGCTTTGATGGTCAGCTTGTCGTCGTAGTTCTCGAGCAGAACGTTGGAAACGATCGACAGAGAATTGCGCTGGCTGGTGAAATCCAATGCAAGAGTGATTTCTTTCAGCAGGTTGTTTTTTTCGCAGACGAATTTCATTTCGGATTACTCCTATGTTATTATATCTTGTAGTAATGGTAGTAATAATAGCACATTTTCTGTGGATAAAGATACTAATTCGTTACACCGTTTTTCATTAATCCTTTTCTAACCTGTGGATGAAACGAATGGTTTTTCCACATTCCATCCACAGGTTAATTATACTATCCACAGGTTCCTCACTTTTTCCACCGTTTGTCCTATGGTTCTCAACAACTTGTCTGACAGTAAGAAAAATGAAGGTTTCCCAGTTGTTATGGAGTCCTTACTAATTTTTCTTGTAGTTCTGTATTTCTCGTTCGAGCTTCTGTATCGTGTTGCTCATGCCGGAATCGCTTTTGATCAACCCCTCGATGCGCTGTATGGCGTGCATGACGGTGGTATGATCCCTTCCTCCGAAATCATTACCGATTTCCGTCGTGGAGAAATCGGTAATATGGCGCGCTATATACATAGCGATCTGCCTCGGCTGGACAAGGGATTTCGTCCTCTTTTTTCCGCGAATATCATAGGGGGAGATGTTGAAGTATTCCGCGACCACCTTGATGATGGTGTCGATGGACAGGGCCTGGTTTGCGTTGATGATCGGATACGACGTCTTCAATTGCTCCTTGGCGATATCCAGCGTAATTTCCTGACCGAGAAGATCGCTATATGCTATCAATTTCGTCAGCGAAGCCTCAAGATCCCTGACGTTCGTATTGATGTTCCGACTGATGTAGTCGAGTACGTCGTCCGACATGTAGCTGTTCTTTTCCTCGCATTTCAATCTGAGGATCGCCATCCTGGTTTCGTAGTTCGGCGGTTGGAGATCTACGTTCAGACCGCGCTCGAAGCGGCTTCTCAGCCGCGCAGTAAGATCTTTCAGTTCGCTGATGGGCCGGTCGCAGGTAAAGACAAGCTGCTTGTTCGTATCATAGAGATTGTTGAAAGTATGGAAGAGTTCCTCCTGCGTCGAATCCTTGCCTTGCAGGAAATGAATATCGTCGATCAGCAGTACGTCCACTTTCCGATATTTGTTCTTGAATGAATTGGTCTTCTTGTCGCTGATGGCCTGTATGAACTCGTTGGTGAACATCTCGGCCGTTACATACACGACCTTGAGCATCGGCGTGTGGTCGAGGATATAGTTGCCGATGGATTGCAGCAGGTGGGTTTTTCCAAGACCTACTCCTCCATAGATCAGACACGGGTTGTAGTTCGTGCCCGGATTCTTCGAAATTGCATAGCATGCGTTGTAGGCGAACGAACTGTTATCTCCGGTAACGAAGGTCTCAAAACGATATGCAGGGTTTAAATTGCTAGCCTGTCTCACGGAAGCGGACACTGTTTGGGTTTTTTGCTTTTCCGATGAACCGATGGTTTTTCCAGCTTGGACGGTCTGTTTTTCATCAGCTTCCTTGGCCTGCTTCTCAAGGGCTTCTTTCTGATCCGGATTCAGTTTCTTGACGATGAATTCGACTTTGATATCTTCCCCGGTCAGTTCGCTCATCATGTTTTCGATCGGGCTTTTGAACTGTGCTGAAACCTTGTCGAGAATAAACTGTGAAGGAACGGATAGAACGAGTCTCCGATCCTTGGAGGAATCGTAGGAAATCCGTGTGAACCAGAAGCTATAATCCTGTTCGGGCAGGGTGTCCTTCATCCGTGAATCGGTCTCCTGCCAGAAAAGCAAGTAGTTCAGATTGTTCTTCGACATGCCCCTATATTACCTTGTCGGACCGCTCCTTGCAATAGTTGTCGACATTCCGTTCGCCCCTCTTCTTTAAATTGTATATATTTTTTTATAATATAAAAATTTAATATTCCCTATTTTTTTACTGGTAGGGTTGCTATTTGGGATGAAAAATGGTATTCTGATAGAGATGTTCCTAGGACTACTTTTTATTTGTACACAAGGATATAAAGCATGAACGAAGCCAATTATGACGAAGCTTCCCTGAAGCCGGCGCCGCACCATGATCTGGCGCATCAGGCCGAGGGTACGGAGACCTATACCGCAAACAACATTCAGGTTCTCAAAGGGCTTGAAGCTGTCCGCGTGAGGCCCGGTATGTATGTCGGCTCCACCGGCATCGACGGGTTGCATCATCTGGTCTACGAGGTGGTTGACAATAGTATCGACGAGGCCATGGCCGGGTATTGCGATACGATCGACGTCACCATTGATCCAGGACAGATAGTATCTGTCGACGATAATGGCCGCGGTATTCCTGTGGATATCCATCCTACCGAAAAGAAGAGCACGCTGGAGGTCGTTCTGACCCAGCTTCATGCCGGAGGTAAGTTCGATAAGAATTCCTACAAGGTGTCCGGCGGTCTGCACGGAGTGGGGGTCTCCGTCGTGAACGCTCTGTCCGAGTGGATGGAAGTGACCGTATTCCGCGCCCCGAACGTGTTCCGGCAGGTGTATCATCGCGGGGTTCCCGACGAACCGGTCAAGATCATCGGTGAAACCGATCGTTCTGGAACCATCGTCAGGTTCAAGCCGGACACGACCATCATGGAGACGGACGATTTTAGCTACGGTGTGCTTTCCGAGCGGTTCCGCGAGCTGGCGTTCCTCAATAAAGGCATCACGATTTCCATCACCGACAATCGCGGCGAGGAGAAGCGAAGCCGGTCTTTCCATTTCGAAGGCGGGATCAAAAGCTTCGTACAGCACCTCAACGACAACAAGAAGGTGATCCATGAAGAGCCGATCTCCTTCGAGGGCGAGAAAGACTCCGTGAAGGTCGAGGTGGCCGTCCAATACAACGATCGATACGACGAGGTGCTCTATACCTTCGTCAACAATATCAATACGCGGGAAGGCGGTACTCATTTGTCCGGTTTCCGTGCGGGCTTGACCAGGGCGGTGAACGAACAGCTGAAGAAGAACGCCAAGTTGTCGAAGAAATTCGACGAACAGCTGACAGGCGACGATCTGAGGGAGGGCTTGACCGCTGTCATTTCGGTGAAGATTCCCGATCCTCAGTTCGAGGGCCAGACGAAGATGAAGCTTGGCAACCCGAAGGTGATGGGCATCGTTTCGTCGATGGTGTATGAAAAGCTTACAAACTATTTCGATGAATTTCCCGCCATCACCGAAGCGATCCTTGAGAAGTCGATTCTGGCTGCGAAGGCCAGATTCGCCGCTCGGGACGCAAGGATGCGGATCCGTAAATCCAGCGAAGGCGGCGGTCTGCCCGGGAAGCTCGCCGATTGCAGCGAAAAGGATCCAGCGAAGTGTGAGATCTTCATCGTTGAGGGTGATTCTGCCGGCGGCAGCGCCAAGCAAGGACGTGACCGACAGTACCAGGCGATTCTTCCTCTCTGGGGAAAAATGCTTAATGTCGAGAAATCCCGGGAAGAGAAAGTCATGGGAAACGATAAGCTTCAGCCGGTCATTTCCAGCATCGGGGCCGGACTTGGCGTACATTTTGACGTTGATAGGGTCCGATATCATAAAGTGATCATCATGGCCGATGCCGATGTCGATGGTTCGCATATTCGGACCTTGTTGCTGACATTCTTCTTCCGATATATGCGGCCTCTTATCGAGGCTGGATATGTGTATTTCGCAATGCCTCCCCTGTACAAGATCACGATCGGGAAAAAGCTTTTCTATGCGTATGATGAGGATGCGAGGAAGCGGATATTGGCGGAGAACGGTCTCGGAAACGACGACAGCAAGGTTCCGATCCAGCGGTACAAGGGTCTCGGTGAAATGAATCCTGACCAGCTGTGGGAAACCACCATGAATCCCGACACCAGAATGATCACGCAGGTTTGTCTCGAGGACGCCGTGGAAGCCGACAAGGTCTTTACCATGTTGATGGGAGAAGAGGTCGAGCCTCGTAAGGAATTCATCGAAAACAACGCGGTATATGTCTCCAACTTGGATATTTAGCAGAGGATAGTCACGTGGAAGAATCAACCAACAAGATAATCAGAGTGGACGTGTCGAAGGAGATGAAGGAATCCTATCTCAACTACGCCATGTCCGTCATAGTCAGTCGAGCGCTCCCTGACGTCCGGGACGGTTTGAAGCCTGTCCATCGGAGAATTCTCTTCGATATGTTCGAGATGGGGCTTCGCGCGAATACTCCGTTCAAGAAGGCGGCGAGAATCGTCGGTGATGTGCTCGGAAAATACCATCCGCACGGCGATGCTTCCGTCTATGATGCATTGGTCCGTCTCGCACAGGATTTCTCCCTTCGGTATCCGGTGATCAAGCCTCAGGGCAACTTTGGCTCCGTCGACGGCGATCCTGCGGCGGCGATGCGATATACCGAAGCGAAGATGAGTCGTATCGGGGAGGAGATGCTCGCCGATATCCAGAAGGAGACGGTGGACTTCGGACCGAACTACGACGATTCGTTGCAAGAGCCGCAGGTCCTTCCCGCCGCGTTCCCCTATCTGCTGGCAAACGGCAGCAGCGGTATCGCGGTCGGTATGGCGACGAACATGGCTCCTCATAATCTCACGGAAATCTGCGATGCGATTTGCGCGGTCATCGAGAATCCCGAGATCAGCATCGACGAATTGATGAACTGCATCAAAGGACCTGATTTCCCCACTTATGGAGTCATCTGTGGAAGGAGGGGAATCCGGGATGCGTTCTCGACTGGTCGTGGCAAGATCGTGATCAGGGCGCGGTACGAGATCGAGGAACATGCGAACCACAGCCAGATCGTCTATACAGAGATTCCGTACCAGGTGAACAAAGCGGAACTGGTCAAGAAGATCGACGAGCTTCGGAAGACCGACATTCCTGCGATCGCCGCGGTCCGAGATGAATCTGACCGTGACGGGATGCGAGTGGTCGTCGAACTGAAGAAAGGAGCGGTAGCTCGTGTCGTAGTGAACCTGCTGTTCCTCCGCACGCCGTTGCAAAGCAATTTCAACGTCAACAATCTCGCGTTGGTAAACGGTAAGCCCCAGTTGCTTTCGTTGAAGGACATGTTGGTCCATTTCATCCACCATCGGGAGGTGGTCGTCGAGCGACGTACCCGGTATGATCTCAGGAAAGCCGAGGAACGAGCCCATATCTTGCTTGGGTTGAAGATCGGTCTGGAGAATATCGACGAAGTGATCAAGGTGATCAAGGAGTCGGAGAACAACGATGTCGCGGTCGATCATCTGATGAAGCGGTTCTCGCTGACGCAGATCCAGGCGCAGGCGATCATCGACATGAAACTGGGGAGGCTTTCCCATCTGGAAACGGAGAAGATTCTTGAAGAGTTGGCCGATCTTGAAGTCAAGATCGCCTATTATAAGGATTTGCTTTCCGATGAAAAGAAGATTCTCGGTGTCGTTGAACAGGAAACTCGTGAACTTGCCGGCAAGTACGGCGATAAGCGACGCACTGAAATCCGGTATGAAGAAATCGGGGAATCGTCGATCGAAGATTTCATCAAGGAAGAGGATGTCGTCGTCGTGATCAGCCATAAAGGCTTCGTCAAGCGAGTTCCGGTCGACGAGTATCGTTCGCAAGGTCGTGGAGGCAAGGGGGTTCGTGGGGCGGCGTTGCGCGATGAAGACTTTGTCGAGCATTTGTTCGTGGCTTCGACTCACGAGTACGTCATGTTCGTGACAAATCTCGGAAAGGCGTATTGGATCAAGGTCCATGAGCTTCCCGAAGGGTCAAAAACGGCGAAAGGAAGCAGTATCAAAACGTTGCTTCAGCTGGAAGACGGAGAGGAAATTTCTTCGATTATTAATTTTAAAGATTTTTCTTCAGATATCTATCTTCTTATGGTAACTAAACTTGGAGTGATAAAGAAGGTTTGTTTGGATGCCTTCCGAAATGCAAAAGCACGAGGTGTCAAGGCGATAATCCTCGATGAGGACGACGTGTTGATGCAGTGTGAATTTGTCTCGAACGGGGACGATGCCATGTTGGTTACCAGAAAGGGTCAGGGTTTACGATTCGCCGAGTCAGATGTTCGGGCGATGGGACGGGCCTCCAGAGGGGTGCGAGGTATCAAACTGATTGGAGATGATACGGTAGCGGGTTTGGTGAAGGTCGATCCTTCCAGACGTATTTTGATGGTTACAGAGCTCGGACAAGGCAAGCAGGTTGAATTCGATCAGTTCAATCGGCATGGCAGAGGCACGCAAGGTCAGAAGATATATAGAATTGGAGAAAAGACAAGTCAGATTGTCAATGCTTTGGCGGTGAATGATGACAATGATCTTGTCTGCATCACTTTGAATGGGCAGACGATTCGTGTGCATGTCAATACGATTTCTATTCAAGGGCGAAATGCAAGCGGTGTTTGTGTCGTCAAGCTTCGTACCGCGAAAGAGCGCATCGTTGCAATGGCTGTTACAGAATATGCGAAGGATGAAGACGAAGAGGATTCTGAGATTTCGGAGAACGGAGACGAGTCGGATGTTTCACGTGAAACACAGCAAGAAGTATCTGATGCGGCAGAAGTAGAAATGAATTCTGAAGAATAATCTAAATTCGTGATTTTTATGAATGGCCGGGATATCTCCCGGCCAATTTTTTTGTTGTCTGACGGTGCGTACTCGACGGTAGCAATCCTGAGAGAAGTTTTAGAGTCTTCTCTATTCTGTTTGTCTGATGTCTGGTCGCACAACAGAAAGACATTGTTTTTCCCTTCTGGATAGTATTCTGTGTCCAATAGCATTCCAAATGACGCATGCTCTTTGTTTGCTGTATGAGCATGTTTCACGTGAAACAGCAGTGTTCAGTTTGAGAATGTGTGGAGTCGTTTTTTTATTCACTACAGACGACACGGCGCGTTGTCTGTAGCGATGGGATGATGAATACCCCGCAGCTTGCTGCGGAGAAGCCAGAAGACTGATATAATCAGGCTGAGGGGGCGGCAAAGGAGATGTCTGACAGTGAATATGTGCATGGAAGTCTCAATGTATCGAACCTTGTCTACCAGTATGTATGCCCTGCGAAATATCGTCGCATTGCGATTAATGAAGAGGTGGATGTAAGCCTGTGGCAGATATGCGAGGGTATCGAGCTGATGTGGGACCGGATACGATTTCTTGAGATCGGGACGGACGGGGACCATAGTTAAGAAACGACTATGGGGCGGGGAGTTCTGGAGCGACGGATATTTCGTATCGAGCGTCGGCAAGTATACGAGTGAAGACGTGATAGCGAACTGTATAAGGAACCAAGATGGACAGGGTGAGTACAGGCAGTTGTACTTGCACCCATGAGTCGCCTTGGGAGAGATGCCTCGGCTTGCCCCGAGGAGATTCATTGCCCTTATTCATTTTTTTACTAGAATATAGGTTTTTCCTTACACGATTCTGTATTGATACATAGAAACAATTGCTGAAAAAACGACAATTTTGGTATTGTTTTCGCGGTTTTTTGTGTTTTCGAGAAATCTTTTTGATTTGAACCAACCAGTGAGTTTGCGTCCCGATTTGCCGTGCAGCTTACTTGAAAACAATTTGATATTCAGTACCTTGATTCTTTCATTTGTGCTTGGTGTTCGTTGTTGGATCTTGGAAGGTTCTTTATATGGTAAGCCAATGAGATGGAAATGTGCTGTGTATAAAAAAAGTTTCACGTGAAACTGGCTCCGATTGAATGTTGTGTTTCACGTGAAACATAAATACGAATGTCTGAGGGCTTTGCGTTAGAAGGTGTCGTTCACAACCTCAAGACCGCTGTCAACCGTTTCCTTCAAATACCGTTCAACTCCACTCTTGAGTGTCATCTGTGACATAGGGCATCCTGCACATGCGCCATCCAGGCGAACATATACTTTTTTATCATCGAGCTTGATGAATTCGATATCTCCCCCATCGTTCTGTAATGCTGGGCGGATCGCTTCGATGGCTGCTTTGACTTTATCTTCCATGTTTTTCTCCTTATCGGTATTCAGAAGATACATCACCCTGTGCTACAGGTCAAGGACTCGACGAGTTATGTTCTTTTTCTGGTGACATTTGCTCTGTTATTCTTTATAGTAGAGACATGAGCGCAGAGAAAATTATCTTTTTGAATCAGAAAGGTGGAGTCGGAAAGACTACGACGGCTGTCAATGTTGGTTCTGCTCTTGCTCAGATGGGCAAGCGCGTTCTTCTCGTCGATATTGATTCGCAAAGCAACATGACAAGCGCCGTGTCTGCTGACAGTCGCCTTCCTGGGACTTATGAGGTTATCGTCGGTCAATGTTCCCCTCGTGATGCTTGTCAGCCGACACCAGTGAAAAATCTCTTTGCCATGGCTGGCAATATTAATCTTGCTGGGTTGAACATTGAACTTGTCAATGAGGAATCAAGGGAATTTTTCTTTAAGAATGCGATCGCTCCGATCGAAGACGATTGGGACTATATCCTTGTCGACTGTCCTCCTTCCTTGGGTTTGGTGACCATGAATGCAATGTGCTGGGCGAAATATGTCATAATCCCACTGCAGTGCGAATACCTTGCCATGGAAGGGCTCAATATGTTGATGAGGACGATTGCGAATATTAAGAAGTCCTTGAATCCTGATCTTGCTATCCTGGGGATCCTATTTACCATGTATAGCAAGCGTACGAAATTGGCGAACGATGTCGTCGAGGATATCTCATCCTTTTTCCCGGATTTGGTGTTCAAGACGATCATTCCACGCAATGTTCGCCTTTCTGAGGCTCCTTCTCATGGCCTGCCAATCAACGTGTATGATGCAAGTAGCGCAGGAACAAAGAGTTATCAGAGCCTTGCCGAGGAGGTTGTCAGCCGTGTCAGAAAGTAATCTGAATAAAAAGCATCATGGATTGGGGAAAGGCATCAGTTCCTTGATGGACGACTATTCCTTTGACGCCGTATTTGAAAATGCTCTCGGCGTCGCCGCTGCCACCAAGGATGGAGCTTCGACCGAATCTTCGACGAAGCAGTCCGTAGTTCTTGAGGTGGAGATCTCTCATATCCGGCCGAATCCCCGCCAGCCTCGAAAAACATTCGATGAAACAGCATTGATGGAATTGGCTCAGTCGATCAAGGAACAGGGCGTGCTTCAACCGATTCTTGTGGAGAAGATTGCCGACGATGAGTATAGCATCATCGCCGGAGAGCGTCGTTATAGAGCGTCCAAGCTTGCTGGATTGGAAAAGGTACCAGTCATAGTCAAGGATTTCACCGATTTGCAGCGGCTCGAAGTTTCCTTGATCGAAAATATCCAGCGCGAGAACCTCAATCCGATCGAAGAGGCGAAAGCCTACTCGTATCTTCTGCAAGAAGCGGGTATCAAGCAAGAGGAACTGGCGCAGCGAGTTGGCAAGAACCGCTCAACGATCAGCAACAGCATCAGATTGCTTCAGTTGCCAGAACCGATGCAGGACGCCTTGCTGAGAGGAAAGTTCACTGCCGGGCACGCCCGTGCGGTTCTGTCCGTCGTCAACCCGGCGGACCAGGAGATTCTCTATCGAAGAATGCTGGAACAGGATTTGTCAGTACGCGCGACGGAACAGCTCGCATCGGATCTGAACAGGGGCAAGCGTGCCACGCTCCAGAAGAAGCGAGGCGCCGGATCTTCCGATGAAATGATTCCCATGAAGTCCGCGGATATGCTGGCAGTGGAAGAGAAGTTCCTCGAGGCTTGCGGAACCCGCGTTGAGATCAAAGGAACGATGGATCGCGGAAAAATTGAAATCACATATCATTCGCAGGAAGATCTGCAACGATTATATCAACTCTTGGCCCCCGGTCATGATTTGTACGAATTTGAATAACAGGAATGAATAAAATGGAAAAGAAACTACCGGACGGCCTCTATGCTATCCTGCACACGAGCAAGGGTGACATCGTCGTCTCCCTTGAATATCAGAAAGTTCCCATGACCGTAGCGAACTTCATAGGTCTTGCAGAGGGGGTTTTGAATCTCAAAACCGAAGGAAAACCGTATTATGATGGTCTGAAATTCCATAGGGTGATCAAAGACTTCATGATTCAAGGCGGTTGCCCGAAAGGAAATGGCACTGGAGGTCCCGGCTATACGTTTCCCGACGAATTCGATGATTCTTTGAAGCATACGGGGCCTGGCGTTCTTTCGATGGCGAATGCCGGTCCGGGAACGAACGGAAGCCAGTTCTTTATTACCCATGTCGCTACTCCATGGCTGGACGGCAAGCATTCCGTTTTCGGCCATGTCGTCGAGGGACAGGATGTCGTCAATGCCATTGAACAGGATGATGTACTCAATTCAGTAGAAATTCGTCGGATCGGGGACGATGCTCAGAAATTCATTGTCAGTCGCGAGTCGTTTGCGAAATATGTCGAACGAGCTGAAAAAGCCGCTGAAGAACGGGATGCGGTTGCGAAGGCTTCGCTTGATGCGGAAATCAAGAACCGCTGGCCAGAAGCAGTCGGTACTCCCTCCGGACTGCGCTATGTGGTTCTGAAGCCTGGCAAGGGAGGGAAAAGCCCGAAGCAGGGACAGCTTGTGACCGTCCATTATACCGGGACATTGATGGACGGACGGATGTTCGACAGTTCTGTGCATCGCGGAGCTCCGGCCCAGTTCTCCGTAGGACAGGTGATCGAGGGGTGGAACGAAGCGCTGAAGCAAATGACGAAAGGAGAGAAGCGTACGTTGATCATTCCTCCCGAACTGGGATACGGCGTACAGGGATATCCCGGCATCATTCCGCCGAATGCCTATCTCATTTTTGATGTCGAGTTGCTTGATTTTTAAATAATTATATATATTATAAGAGGTTGTTTGTATGAAAGAGCTCGTTGCCCGATTCGTCTGCTCCCAGTGCGGACGGGTTGAGTCAAAGTGGCTCGGGCGATGCCCCGATTGTGGTTCGTGGAATTCTTTTACCGAGGAGGTGGTGCGCCAGTCCTCCAGAAAAAGCGGGAAAGGCTCCCCCTCCGCGACCGGTGGCGTCGAGAATGTGCAGAAACCTCGTTCATTGTCTTCCGTCGTCGTGGAACCTGAATTCAGATTCAAAACCGGAATCACCGAATTGGATCGCGTCCTTGGGGGTGGCGTGATGCGTGGAAGCGCAATCCTTCTCGGAGGAGAGCCTGGCATCGGAAAGTCTACATTGATGCTCCAGGTTCTTGCCACATGCGGGGGCGGCCCTTCGGCGAGAAAGACGCTGTATGTTTCTGGAGAAGAATCTCCAGGCCAGGTACGACTTCGGGCGGAACGGCTGGGGCTTGCGCTCGATTCGATCATGATCTTCTGCGATACGCGACTGGAAGAACTGACTAAGATTCTGCAGGAGGAGAAACCGTCCGTAGTCGTCATCGATTCCTTGCAGACTCTTTCCGCCGCCGATATCCCTTCCGTGGCTGGTTCCGTGAATCAGATCAGGGCGTGCAGCATGGAATTGGTCAGTATCGCAAAACAGCTGGGTATCGCTTTGTTCCTGATCGGGCATGTTACGAAAGAAGGGATGATCGCCGGCCCGAAAGTGATAGAACATATGGTCGATACTGTCCTGTACTTCGATCAAGCGGGGACGGGAGTCAGACTGATCAGGGCTGCGAAGAACCGGTTCGGGTCAGTGGACGAGATCGGAATTTTCCTGATGACCGCCACAGGGTTGGAAGCGGTTCGGGATCCGGCGGGCTTCTTTATTTCGGAGCGTCCTGCCGGAGCGCTTCCTCCGGGAATCGCATATACCGCCGTAGTAGAAGGCACGAGGACGTTTCTTGTGGAAATACAAGCATTGTGCGTTCCTGCGAAAGGTGGATTCTCCCGCGTCTATTCCGACCGGATCGATACAGCGCGCGTCACTCGCGTTGCTGCGGTTCTGGAGCGACATGCTGCGGTTCGATTGAACGACCAGGACATCTATGTGAATGTCGCCGGTGGAATGAAGCTGTCGGAAGTCTCGATCGAGCTTCCTCTCGCATTGGCGCTCTGGTCCGCCGTGACCGGAAAAAGTCTGCCGGAAAAACTGGTGAGCTTCGGAGAGCTGAGTCTTGCCGGGGAGGTCAGGTCTGTGGGATTCGGCGACAAACGGGAGAAAGCCGCAGCCGACATGGGCTTCAAGCGGGTTCTTGCCCCTACGAACATGACGATGGGCAAGCAACTGGCCATTTGCAGATGTACAGCAGTAAAGGATGCGATAACCGCTTGTTCTCAAATGAAATGAATATATTTGTAAGTGTCTATTACTAACTTGCCAATATGCCTACGAGTACCGGAAATCCGACAAAAGTGCCCAGCATGCTGCCGATGCTTGTCAAAAAAAAGACCAGTAGAGCATGCAATACCCGGTTCCTATACCAACCTTTGATCGTAAGGGCGTCATCGGAAAGGCTTTCGAAATCCTTGACCTGCGGTTTCCTCAGATTCGCTTCCAATATGCCGCTGACGATGCCTACTCCGATCGTGGGATTGAGGCTCGTGAACGGTGCGGCGACCATGGATACCAGCCAGTTCAGCGGATGCGCCCAACTCAATACGGCGGCTATTCCGGTGAACGTGGCGTTGACGGCGACCCAATAGAGGAACATCTTCAGCCCTTGCGACCATCCTGCGTGTATGAATCCGTATATGATGATCGCGACGATGATCGCGGGAATGAGCCATGCCACGACTTTGCCGACTTTTCCTGGCGGGGGAGTCTCTGAAATTTGTGTCAGATCGGTGCTGAGCGTGCCTTGTTCGAGTTCCTGCATGGTTGAGACGATGCCATTCGCATGCCCCGCTCCGATGACGGCGACGATTTTCTTGCCGGGCGCCCCGAAGATGCTGGTCGCAAGATACCGGTCCCGCTCGTCGATCAGGACTTCCTTGACCATCGGAAGTTCCTTGGCCATTTCATCCATCATCGTCTGCAGGATGTCCGACTGCTTGAGCTTCGCGAGCTCTTCCTCCGATATCTCTTCCTTGCTGAATGCTGCGGAAATCAATGTGGCGAGCAGTTTCGCTTTGTTCCAGAGGTTCGATTTTCGCCATGCGCGTTTGAGCGTGATCTGGATTTCCCTGTCGCAGAAGGAGAACGGGATTCCTTTTTTTTCCGCGATGCGAGCGGCGCCGATGATTTCCTCGCCCGGAGCGCTGCCGGTCTGAGCTCCCATTCGTTTCTGGAAAGAGGCGAGCGCCATGTTCGCCAGCAGAAGAAATCCTTTTCCTTCTTTGAGCACCTTCGAGATATCCATGTTCGACCAGGACTTCCCTTCGGTCTTCGTCTGATATCGACCTGCATCGAGTTCCAGGCAGATGTGGTCGGGCTGTTCGGTCTCGATCGTCGAAGAAACTTCGTCGACGCTGTCCTTCGAGACATGCGCCGTCCCCACGAGAATGATTTCCCTTCCATCCGCCATATGGAGCTTATGTATCGTATCGCTCACCTGTTCAACTGTCATAGAGGAAACTATACCTACGAACAGACAAAGGTACAAGGGGAAAGTAAGCCTAGCGAACTTGATGTCCTCCTTCTTTTGCCTGTACACTGGGTTGCTATGCATACGTTGCTGTACTTGGCCAAGCTTTTTTCCTTTTTGTTCGCTGGAATGCTCCTTGCCCGTGTAGTGGGACGGGATAGGTTTGTAAGGATCACTTCCTTGATGCGTTCGATCGTGTTATGGGCGCTGCTTTTCTTCATGGGTGTGAATACCGGCGGTATTCCGAATATCATGCAGGAGATGTCGTCGATCGGAGCTCTGGCATTTTTCAGCGCCGTGGTCGCCATGCTCGGGACCTTCGTCCTCGCGTATCCTTTGGGCTGGTTCGTTTCCCGGGCCGATCCTGCCTCCTCCGTCGCGCCGGTGACGCAGCGGCGCGACGGAGGAGGACTTCGGATGGTATGGGATATCCTTAAGGAGCCGCTCGTACTTGTCGGGATCGTCGCCATGGGGTTGCTGCTGCGGCTTCGGACCCCCCTGTTCGATTGGTTCGACCCGTCGTTGGTCACATATCTGCTGTATGGCTTGCTGATGTTCGTCGGTATGTCGATGGTGCAGCAGCGCGTTGATTTCAAAGGAATGTTCTCGACACCTGTCGTGTTGTTGCTTCCCGTATGCACGATCCTCGGTTCATGGCTTGGCGCGCTTGTCCTGCCTCTGTTTACCGAATGTACCGTCAAGCAATCGCTCGGATTGGTCAGCGGGTTCGGCTGGTATACGCTCAGCGGAGTTCTGATCTCCGATCTCGGGTACCCGCTGTTGGGTTCTGTCTCATTTCTCAGTAATCTGTTTCGGGAAAGCCTGACGTTCTTCCTTGTTCCGCTTTTCGCCCGATTGGGAGAGCGGTACCTGTTTCCGTCGATCTGCATCGCCGGGGCGACGAGCATGGATGTGACACTTGCGTTGATCGCCGGAACGTTCCATGTCGGATGCGTCGGAGCGGCGGTCTACCATGGGTTCGTGATCTCTCTTTCGGTTCCGTTGCTCATTCCGCTGTTTTTCTGATCGTCTTGTGTCGTTTAGTCCAATGGAATCAGCAGCTGGACAGTGGTCTCGAATTCCTTCTCCTTGATCATCCTGATATAGAACGGGCCGGAACCTGGGCTCGCCCCCTCCGGTGCCGCAAAGAACGGGAGCAGCGCCTGGACAAGCGAGGTTCGTTCCGGCGTCCATGGCAACTGTGTGAAACGATAGTCGGATGCAGGAATAGAGAAGGCGATCCTCGACGCTTCGGGAACCGGAACGGTTTCTCCTTGTTCAACGGCCTTTCGTATCGCCTCGTCGGGAGGATTCGACCAGCCTGCCGTCTGGACGGAAAAGAGAATTCCATCGTCGGAGGCTCCGTACCTGCATGCTAGGCAAGCCTCGCTGCCAGCGGGTGCCGCATCGATGTGGTCGAGCAGGATGCCATACGTTCGGCCGAGGTCGTCGGTAGGAACAAGGTTGTGAAAGAGATATGGAATCGCCTGATACAAATGAAGTATCATCTGTCTAGGAGCATGTTGCATGGGGAACATTGTACTGGAAAGCGATGGCAAAGTACAGACGATGCCGTATACGCTGAAACGGAGAAACGGAAAACGGGGAATCACCATCAGAATCTTCGCCGACGGGAGTGTCGTCGTGTCCGCTTCCTCGAGAGAACCGATTGCGAATATCGAGGCTTTTCTCCTTCTGAAGCAGGAATGGATCATGAAGAAGGTAGCGTTGATGCGTTCCCGTCCTCAGCTTCCGCAGCATACCTGGACCGACGGCGACGTCTTCCCGTTCTTCGGAAATCTTGTGCCATTACGCATCGAACGAGATGTGTGGCTCGGAAGAAAGACATCTTCAATCATCGTTCAGGATAATGAAATGATCATTATGACGGCATCTCAGGACATCGATCAGAAAAAAGTCCATGATCTGGTTATCGCTTTTTACCGTGAGCGTGCGCTGTCCATCCTTTCGGACGAAATACCTCGGCGTGCATCGGAGCTGGGGTTGCCGGTTCCCTCCTTTTCCGTGATCGACTGCTACGGGAGGTGGGGAAGTTGCAGTTCGTCGAAGAAACTGTCGTTCGCCGTCAGGATCGCCACGCTTCCGGTCCGATTGATCGAATATCTGGTGTTGCACGAACTGGCTCATCTGGTGCATTTCAATCATGGCTCTGAGTTCAAGGCGTTGCTCAGCTCCCGGATGCCCGACTGGCGGAAGCGACAGAAGGAGTTGTACGAGATGCAGGCGCTTTCCGATCTCCGCTTATATGCATCGCAGTCCGGATCCAGCGTGCGATAGCCTCTCCGCCAGGACACCGACCCTGTACGAGGCTCGGACATTCTGCTATATTTTTATCGGTATCATTATTGAAGCTGTATATGGAGGTTGTTATGCATCCTGATATCATCGCCGACGGTGTTTGGCGTGTCCATGCCAAAATCGGAAGCCGCGATTTGTTCGAAGGTATCTGGCCAATCCCTCAGGGAGTTCTGCTTAATTCGTATATCGTGAAAGGAACCGACAAGATCGCCTTGATCGATCTGGTCAAGGATTGGGAAGGAGCCGAAGGGGAAGTGACCCGGCAGATGGCCGAACTGGGGATCAAGGTCTCCGACATCGACTACCTGATCCTCAACCATATGGAGCCCGACCATACCGGATCGCTCGCCGATTTTAGGAAGAAGAACCCGCGCATGGAGATTCTCTGTACGGCGAAAGCCGTTCCGTTGGTGCAGACTTTCTACGGAGTGTACGACAATGTACGCGCGGTGAAGACCGGCGATTCCATCGACCTTGGCGGCAAGACGCTACAGTTCGTGGAGACGCCGAACATCCACTGGCCCGAGACGATGATGACGTTTGAACCGGAAAGCGGGACGTTGTTCTCTTGCGACGGCTTCGGCGCATATGGACAATACGACCATTGTTTCGACGATGAGCTGACACGGGAGGAACGCGAGCTGCTGTCCACCGAGCTGGAACGCTACTACGCGAACATCGTTTCCTCCTTCTCTCTGTTCGTTCAGCGGGGGATCGCCAAACTTGCCGAACTGCCGGTGAAAATCGTCGCTCCGAGCCATGGCGTCGTCTGGCGCAGGGAGCCGCAGAAAGTGATCGACTGGTATGGCCTTCTTGCTTCGTATATGAACGGTCCTGCGGAGCCGGAAATCACGTTGGTCTGGAGCAGCATGTACGGCAATACCGCCTCCCTGCTGTCGGCGGTTCGTGAAGGCGTGGCTTCCGAGGGCGTGAAACTGTATGAACTGCAGGTTCCTCAGACCCATGAATCGTTCGTTCTGGAAAAAGCATGGCGTTCAAGCGGTTTGATCATCGGCATGCCGACTTACGAATACAAGATGTTTCCGCCGATGTATCATGTACTGGATGTCTTGGAACGAAGCCATGTGAACAACCGCAAGGTGATGCGCTTCGGCTCGTTCGGTTGGTCGGGTGGTGCGCAGAAACAGTTCGATCCGTTCGTGGAAAGCCTCAAGTGGGACTGCGTCGGCAATGTCGAATATCAGGGCGCTCCGTCGGACGTGGACCGGCAAAAAGCCCGAGAGATGGCCGCCGAGCTCGCAAGACAGGTCAAGGGATGGTGCGCGCGGTAGTGCGTTCCCTGTTTCCGCTGGGATTGCCCGACGGGCTGTACTATGGTTCGGTCCGCCGATAAGAACGGGAGGCGATCGATCGTGCGGCCAGCTCGGCCGTCGACCATGCCGCCTGGAGGTTGTATCCGCCGCTTTTCCCGTCGGCATCGATCGTCTCCCCTGCGAAATACAAGCCCGCGGCGTGGGTCGACATCATCGTCTTCGAATCGATCTCCTCGAGCGAGACGCCTCCCGCTGTCGCCATGCAGGTCTTGAACGCACCTTCGAACGAAACGACCAGCGGCCATTGGCAGAGCCCTGATGCGATTTTCGCGGCCAGAGATCCCGACATGTCGGCGCATGGGATGTCCTGCGATATCCGTAGCATGGACATCTTGTGCGCGACCAGGCGTTTCGGGAGGCCGGTCGCAAGATGGAGCATCGTATCGATTCGTTTGGCCGGCATGCTATGCGCCTGCCGCAGCAGGACGGCAGCGAACTGTTCCCGGGACATCGGCTTTCCTTCATCGCGGAAGACAAGACGGAGACGGACGGTCTCTCCTGTGGCGAGGTCTCTGCTGTTGTCGATGACCACCGGTCCCGAGATGCCGTTCCGGGTAAAGACCAGCGGCCCTTTCCAGCGGCCATGGCTGGCGGAAAGCTCCACGGTTTCGAGAGAGACTCCTTCGAGATCCGCAAGGTCTTCGTTCAGGACGCGAGCCGATGCGAGGGCCGGGCGGGGAGGGATGATTCTATGTCCGAATGTCTTTGCCAATGCATAGCCGTCTCCGGTCGACCCCGTTCCGGGACAGCTCATGCCGCCGGTTGCGATCAGTACCGCGTGCGCTACGATCGACCGTCCGTCCGATGTCCCGACCGAGAAGGCGGAGCCGTCCGTATCGATCGACATGCAGGCAGTATGGTACTGTATGTCGATGCCTAGCGCTTCACAGCGTCCCATCAGTACATCCAGGACATCCATGGCACGAAACGACGCGGGGAAAATCTTTTTGTCGGAACGTGTAGTCAACGGCAGTCCGCAGGTTTCGAACCATGAACAGGTAGCTTGCGGCGACAGCGTCGCAAGCGCAGTGCCAAGAAAGCGGCCTTGCCGCCCGTAGCCTGAAATCATCTCCCTGCTTGTTTCCGCTCTCGTCAGATTGCACTGCCCCGCGCCGGTGAGCAGGAGCTTGCGACCGCATCGGTCCATCTTTTCCAGAACCATTACGGTGATGCCGGGATTCAGTTCCTTCGTCCTGATCGCGGCGAACAGTCCCGCAGGACCTCCTCCGACGACGACTAGGTCGATGCTAGTGTCCATAGGATGTCCTGCCGCGGTTCTTCGCTTGAAGAACGAACTGTAAGAAAATCGGAAGCATCATGTCGTTGCGCATCATCATCGCTTCGGGATGCCACTGGATTCCGACTGTCCATCTCCCGTCGTCGATCGATTCGATCGCTTCGACGCCGCCGTCTTCCGAGCGAGCCGATACGGCAAGCCCGGTACCGATCTCGTCCAGCTGTTGATGATGCAGGCTGTTGACCAGCAGGTGCGGCCCCGGAAACAGCGAGGCGACCTGCGAACCCGGTTCCAGAAATGCCTGGTGACAGCCTTCCGTCGGATGGGCATACTGTCGATGCTCGATTCTCGTTCCTTCGACGGGGCGCAGACTTTGATCCTGCCAGAGCGTTCCTCCTTGCGCCACATTGATCACCTGGCATCCTCTGCAGATGCCGAGGATCGGCGTGCGGCGGATTCTCGCCGCATGGTAAAGCGCGAACTGGAACCTGTCGGTCACCACGTCCGTCGGACCGAGCAGCTCATGCCTCCGTTGCCCGTAGTACGAAGGATCGATGTCGTATCCTCCGGGGAAGAGTATGCCATCGCACAGAGAGACGAATTCCTCGATTCCGACGATCGGCTCTTCGCACGGGACGGTCAACAGAACCGGAACCCCTCCCGCCAGCCTGATGGAACGGGTATAGGCTTCGTTGGTGATATCCCTTCGGATATCGGAAAACGGCGTACTTTGTGGCGGAGCATCCAGCGTTCCCGCGATACCGATGACAGGCCTATCATATCCGTCAGTCATGCTATCTGATGATGGCGAGCAACTGTTTCACAAGCGATGACGTCCGTTCGGTGGAGGGGATGGAAAGCCGCTCGTTCACCGAATGCACGCCGAACAGATCCGGACCGAGCGATACGGAATCCATTCCCGGAATCTTGCTGTTGATGATGCCGCACTCCAATCCTGCGTGGATCGCGGTGACGACGGGCTTCTTTCCCTCGATCCGTTCATAGGCCTTGGCGCAGAAACTGGCCATCTTGGAAGACGGGTCAGGCGTCCAGGACGGATACGCACCGCTGAAACGGAGATTCGCGCCGCTTGTCGCCAGTGCCACGCCCATGCGGGCCGCGACATCGTCCCGAGCCGACATGACCGATGATCTATGGCTGCTCACCACATGGTACGCTCCGTCTTCGAGCGTGACGATGGCGAGGTTCGATGACGTCTCAACGATACCCGGAATGGTCATGCTCATCGCATCCACGCCATGGGGGGCGATGTACAGGGAATCGACGAAACGCTCGGTCCGCTCCACTTCCATCGCCAGTCCTTTCGCGGTTCCCTGACAGGATACCGTGACCGACGCATGAGGATCGGATACGCCATATTCTTTGGCGAACGCTTTCTGAAGCGAGGCTACGTGCGCCTCGATATCGGCATGGGCCTCCTTCGGTGCGAAGAATACGGCGTCGCAGAGGGAGGGTATCACGTTGCGTTTCGTGCCGCCCTGCAGGGAGGCGAGCATGATCGGGCTGTCCTGCTGGATGACATGGAGCGTGCGTGCGGCGAGTTTGATGGCATTCGCCCGTTGCTTGTGGATTTCCGCTCCGCTATGTCCTCCAAGCAGTCCATCGACGCGCAGCGACCATGATTCCCATCGAGAGGGGGCCTGGACAAGCGTCGCTTTCAGCGTCGCGTCAACTTCGATTCCTCCGGCGCAACCGATGTAGATGATGCCTTCTTCCTCGCTGTCGAGATTCAGCATTCTGCGGCTGGAGATCAATGATTCATCAAGCCCGAAAGCACCGGTCAGCCCGGTCTCTTCGCTGACTGTGAAAATAGCTTCCAACGGGCCGTGCTTGACCGATGGGTCGGTGAAGATGTCGAGAATCATCGCCACGGCGATGCCGTTGTCTCCGCCGAGCGACGTGTCTTTTGCACGGATGAAGTCCCCGTCGCGGACCAATTCGATCGGATCCTTGAGAAAGTCGTGGGTGCTTTCCTGCGTCTTGACGCAGACCATGTCCATATGTCCCTGCAGGGCCACGGGAGGGACTGCCTCATACCCTTTTGAGGCTTCCTTGTAGATGATGACGTTCCCGACGGAATCTACGGCATGCCGAAGCCCATGCTCTTGCGCGAAAGCGACCAGCCAGTGACGTACTCCCGCCTCGTTGCCGGATTCCCGCGGAATCTGGGAAAGCTGGTAGAAATAGGTCCAAAGATTTGCCGGCCGCAGGCCTTTGATCGCATCCAAAGATGATGACATGATGAATTCCTCCTAATCTGCGTGAATTTCCTGCGAGGGGGGTTCCTTTCAGGCAAAGCGGTCCCGGACCAGATCGCCGTCGATGAACACCCCCTTGAGCTGGAAATTGTCGTCGAATACGACGACGTCGGCTTGATAGCCGGGGACAAGACTTCCGATCTTGCTAAAGTCATATATTCTGGCTGGGTTGGTGCTGGACATCTGGATGACCTGTTCGATCGGAACCTCCCAGTCGACCATATTGCGGACGGCCTGAAGCAACGTAAGCGAAGAGCCCATGAACAAGTCGGGATTCGCGGCGCTGATGAATCCGCCTTCCGGACCTGGTACGCAAGGCTCTCCGTTGGCGAGCAGCTTGCCGGTTCGTTGCTTCGTCGGTTTGAGGGCGTCGGTGATCATGACTACGTTGCCCAGCGGCTTTTCCCTCAGCAGCAGCTTTACCAGCTCTGGATGCACATGCACGCCGTCGCAGATGATCTCGCACTGCATATCCCGCTGAATCATGATGGCCCCTACGGTTCCGGGGTTCCTGTGGTGGAGCCGGCTCATGGCATTGAAGAAATGGGTGGAATGAAGGATTCCGCACTGCATCCCCTCGAGGATGTTCTCGTACGTGGCGTCGGTATGACCAGCCAGAAGCGTGATGCCCTCTTTCCGGGCTGCAAGGGCAAGTTCTCGCATATGCTTGAGCTCTGGGGCTACTGTCATGCAGACCACGTGCCCCCTACCTGCGGCGATCAGCGTGTTGAATACATCGATGTCCACGTTCTGCAGTCCGGCGGGATTCTGAGCGCCGATCCGAGCGGGAGAAATGAACGGCCCCTCCAGATTGACCCCCAGAATCTTCGCTCCCTTTTCCTGTCCCATCGCATCGACGATTGCTTCGGTCGAAGCGATCATCTTGTCCAGTACGTCGGTATAGACGGTCGGCAGGAACGCCGTCACTCCGAAATCGGCGAGCCGTTCCGACATGTTGAGAATGGACTCCGCCTTGCAGTCTTCCGTGCCGTAGCCTCCGATCCCATGGATATGTGTGTCGATCAGTCCTGGCGTGATGTATGCGCCTCCGACGTCGATCATGACGGTCTCGGGGGGGAAGTTCTTCTCCGCTAGTCGTTTCATGTTGAAGATGTCGCCGATCGTTCCGTCTTCTTCGATGTATAGTCCGCAATTCGGCAGTTTCGCGAAACCCGTGATGATCGTACCGTTGACCAAAACCGTCCGGTTGTTCATCCCAATGCTCCTTCCAGACCTCCTGCGGAGAAGGAACCTCCTTCGGAGTCTGTGATATCCTGGGTCTATGATTCAACTATACGTACGAAACTTTCAAAGGTCAATTCACGACCGCCGCGTTCGATTCCGCTATGCTGGGTTCCGCGCCAGATCGTTGAGCCATCTGCCGGAGCGGACGCGCAACGTTCCGACGACGAACTTGCTCAGTTCTTCGAGCCCGAGCAGCAGATAGAGCCACCAGATCGGAAGATTGAGCAGCAGAGCTCCGATGAAGGCGCAGGGAACGCCGACGCCCCATACTCCGAGCATTTCGGTGAACATGGAGAACTTCGTGTCCCCGCCGCTTCGCAGGATTCCGACGATGATGTTCATGTTGACCGATTTGATCGGGACAAGGCAGGCTCCGACCAGCAGCGAACGCGATGTCATGATGTAGATATTCCGGGGGACATTGAACAGGCGTGGGATGAACGGGGCGGCGACCGCCATGCACGCTCCGACCGCCATGCCGAGCAGGAATCCGATCTTGACGAACTTTTTCCCGTATCTGGCCGCGGTTTCATGGTCCCCTTCCCCGATCTTGACGCCGATCATGATCGAAGTAGCGCTGCTGACCCCCATCATTGCCACGAAGAACAGGCTATTGATCGCTTCCGTGACGTTGACCGAGGCGATGACATCGATACCCATCCGGCTGAAGGCAATTTTATAGGTGGTCATGCCAAGCGACCAGAATACTTCGTTGACGATGACCGGCAGGCAGGTGGCGAAGAAGACTTTGATGAACGGGCGGTCCCATCGCAGCGCATTGCGAAGGTTCATTGCGGCGGGAGTCTTTTTTTTCTGCGACAGAACGATCAATGCGATCATCTCTATGAATCGGCTGCCGGTTGTTGCCAGCGCAGCACCTGCAACTTCCATCCGGGGAAACGGGCCGACGCCGAAGATCAGCAGCCAGTTGAATACCGCATTGAACGTGAGTGCGAAGCATGCGATCACAAGCGGAGTCTTCGCATCGCCCGTGGCGCGGAGCGTCGTTGAATAGACGGCCGTCACCGCCGAGAATATATAGCTGATCCCGACATACCGGAGGTACTGGCAGCCCCGCTCGACGACCGACTGGTCATAGGTGAAAATATGCATCACCTGTTGCGGGAACAGGATCGAGACCGCCGAAAAGATCATCGCCCCCGCGATGCCCAGCGTAAGAGCGATGCCCATCACTTTCTGGATCTGTTCCCGATTCCCCGCTCCCCAGTACTGGGAAATGAAGATGCTCGCGCCGCTGCTGATTCCGAAATAGAAGAGATTGATCAGGAAGAACATCTGGTTCGCCAGTCCGACCGCCGCGATTTCGTCGCTTCCTAATTGGCCGATCATCAGCGTGTCTACGAAGGAAAGTGAAGATATCAACAGGTTCTGCAATACGATCGGCAATGCGATCGCGATCATGCGTCGGTAGAAATCTTTCTGAGATTCGATGCTGGTCGGCCGAAGCCGTTGGTCGCTGGACATGCTGATATCTCTATAGGTTCTCAGTCGGCAAGTCAAGCCTTTCCGAAGAGATTCGCGGAAGTTCCTCCGGCCGTTCTGCGAAAGCTCGACGGAATCCGTCCTCTGCTTCGGGCGGATCCTGAATTTCCTCCGAGGAGCACAGGGATCAGATCCTGGCGACCAGCCGTACGTAGCGCTTCCATGACCAGCGCACGGTTCTCCGGTTTGTGGAATTGGAGCAATGCTCGTTGCAGGCGTTTTTCCCGTCCTTTCGGAACAAAGATAGGGGTGAAGTTCCTGCCTGGACGAGGGTCGAGCCCGGTATAATACATGCACGTGGCTACGGTTCCCGGCGTGGGATAGAATTCCTGGGCTTGATCGGGAACGAAGCCTGCCTCATGCAGATGGAGCGCCAGCGCGATCGCCGAATCGAGCGTCGAGCCGGGGTGCGCGGCAATGAAGTACGGGATCACGTATTGTTTCATGTGCAGTCGTTCATTGGTCTGGAAGAAAGCCTGCCGGAACGCTTCGTATACCGAGATATCCGGCTTGCCCATGGCATCGAGCACTTCCGGCGCCACGTGCTCCGGGGCTATCTTCAGCTGGCCGCTGATATTGTTGAGAACCATATGTTCGAGGAACCGCCTGCGGGTCCTCTCGGCGGCGGTTTCCATGAGATAGTCGTATCTGATGCCGGAGCGAATGAACACTTTCTTTACCCCTTCGACGGCCTGCACTGCGTCGAGGATGTCGAGATATCGTTCATGGGAGTCCTGTAGATTCGGACACGGGGAGGGGAACAGACACTGCCGTCCTTGGCAGGGCCCGGTTTCCGACTGCCGGTCACAGGCGATCTCCTGAAAGTTCGCCGTCGGCCCCCCGAGATCGTGGATATAGCCTTTGAAGTCAGGATGTGCGGCGATGGTGCGCGCTTCCTTGACAAGTGACTGCTTGGTGCGGATCTGGATCATCCTTCCTTGGTGGCTGGTGATGGCGCAGAATGAACAGGCTCCGTAGCATCCCCTGTTGCTGGTAATGCTGAATCTGACTTCTTCCAGCCCCGGAATTCCACCCGCGTCGTCGTAGCTGGGATGCTGGTTTCTGGTATAGGGGAATTCGTAGAGTTCGTCGAACTGTCTGGACGTCAGCGGGGATGCCGGCGGGTTCTGTATCACGACTCTGTCCCCGCAGGCTTGCATAAGCCGTTTCGGCGCCATCGGGTTCTCGTTTTCCATAGCGATCCGGAACATGTGCGCATACGCCCATTTCCCGGATTCCGTGGGAATGTTCGATCGAGGATCCCGTTCGCTTGCCTGCTCATAGGAAGGAAGCGTTATGACCGGCCATGGCGAGGTCCTGATGCTGGCATCCGCGGTTCTGGAGGGGATGGAGCATACAGTGCCCCTGATATCGGTCATATCTTGGATCGAAGCTCCGGACGCAAGGCGGGAGACGATCTCCACGGTCTGTAGTTCCCCCATCCCGTATACCAGCAGGTCGGCTTTCGAATCGACGAGGATGGGGCGACGGACCGTGTCGGACCAGCAATCGTAGTGGCTGAGCCTGCGAAGCGAGGCTTCCAGCCCTCCGATGACCAGCGGGATATTCCGTCCATAGGCCTGTCTCGCTCGTGAACAGTAGGTGGCGACAGCCCTGTCCGGACGCTTTCCGGCGAGTCCACCGGGAGAGTATGCGTCGTCGCTTCTCGGCTTTCCCCCCGCCGTATAGTGGGCGACCATGGAGTCTATGTTGCCGGCGCTGACCATGCAGCAGATGCCCGGTGCGCCCATGGCCAGAAAATCGTCTGTTCGATCCCAGCGCGGCTGTGCGACGATCCCCACTTTCCAGCCTTTCGCTTCCAGAAGCCTTCCGAGCAATGCTGCGCCGAACGACGGATGGTCGACATACGCATCCCCGGTCACGAACACGACATCGAGATGATCCCAACCCCGTAGCTCCATGTCCGAACGACACATGGGAAGGAACGCGGAGGAATCGGTGTGTCGAACGACGGTCGTATTGCGCATTGTATCATGATATGGTATTGCGCTCCGGGTGTAAATAGGGTACATTAACCGGTTGTGGTATTGAAATTTATATGCATGGTCCGTCCATAGCGAAGAGAAGATGGATAATGGAAGAAAAGAACCCCAGAGACCGCGAGGTTTTTGTGATATTGAATCCGAACGCAGCGAAAGGAAAGGCCGCCGGGCGACGCAGTTCGATCGAATCGTATTTTTCCAACGCCGGATACCGGTGCGAACTCGTCCTGACCACGGAACCTCGTGAAGCCATTGTGCTGGCCGCTCAGGCGACGAAGGACGGGCGGCGCTTGATCGTAGCCGCCGGAGGCGACGGGACGTTCAATGAAGTGGTCGACGGCGTCATGCGCGCGGTCGAGGAACTGGAGCTGTCCGCAGGGGATGCTCCGGTGGTAGGCCTGATCCCCATCGGAAGGGGAAACGATTTCGCATTTTCCGCAGGGATTTCGAAACGGATCGAAACGGCGTGCGGCCGGATCGTCAACGGCAAGCTCCGCAAGATCGATGTCGGCAAGGTCTATGGAGGCGAATTTCCGGAAGGACGCCATTTCGTCAACGGAGTGGGAATGGGGTTCGAGCCGCTGGTCAATTTCCAGGCCATGGACTTCAAGCGGATCAGCGGCATGCCCAGCTATGTGGTCGCATTGATCAAGATCCTATGCCACTATCCAGCCCCGTACAACGTGACCATGACGACCGACTCCGGCATGGAACAGCTTGCGACACAGCAGATTTCGATCTGCAACGGCCGGCGCATGGGCTCTGCGTTTCTCATGGGCCCCGATGCGATTCTTGACGACGGGCTGCTGGACATCGTCTACGCCGCCTGTCCGATCAAGGGCCGGGAACTGATTCCCATAGCGCTCCGCTTCTTCAAGGGCGGGCAGGTCCATCATCCGTACTTCAAGGTGCAAAGGACCCTGAATATCACGCTGGACGCTCCACAGGGAAATATGCCGGTTCATGCGGACGGAGAGGTCATCTCGAGGTCCTGCGGCCATATTCGCGTAGAATTGACGCCGGGAGTCTTGACAATGGTGCTATAATGGATAAAGACGCCGTCAGTTGACGGATCGGGTGATTTTTGTGCGTTTTTCGGATTTATTCATTGATATATGTAAGTTCTTTCATTGAAAAGAAAAAATCCGAGATTTCAATGATGAAAAAACAAGTTTTTGTTGACTTGTGACGTTTTGCAGTGTATTTTATATACTAAGCGTCATGTCGGCAATATTCTGTCGGTACTTTGGAAGGAGTTTCCCATTTTGATAAAGGATTTGGTGCCATCCGTACATTTTTATGATCAGGATTTCGTCGATATGTACGACCGTTCGTGGGTATGGATCGACGAGCTATGGAGACAAGGGACCAAGGAAAATAATTTTCCCGGAGGGTATCTATCGTATCCAAGCCAGACGACGTTCAATCAGTTCTATTCCTGCATGGCCGCATTGTTTCTGGTATACAGCAATCAGGTGTATTCTCCGTTTCCGTTGCTGGATTTCTTCTATCAGAAGCAGGAGGAGAGCGGAGCGATCCGCGGCGAGTATTCGGTGGAGGACGGGAACGCTGTCGTCGATCCCCTGAACCCGGAAGGAATCTTTCCGCCGCTGTTCGCTTTCGTCGAATACAGTTTCTATCATAAGATCGGCAACAAGAAGCGCTTGAAAGAGATCGTTCCGATTCTTGAAAAGCATTTTTCATGGATACAGGCTACAAGTCTTCGGGAGAACGGTTTGTATTCCGTACCTGTAGAAGCCTGCATGACGGGCAATCTTCCTCGCGACCGGGTCTACTATCCTGTGGATTTCAATGCGGAACTTGCAGTGAACGCTCTGTACATGTCTGCGATCGGAGACATCCTCAACGACAAGGAGCTGAGCTTCCGCTACAAGCGCATCTATTTCTCCTTGAAAACAAGGATCAATTCGCTGATGTGGGACCCCGATACGGAGTTCTACTATGACCTTGACATCAAGGAGATCCGGGTCGGCTACAAGCATATCGGCGCCTATTGGACGATGCTTGCGGAGATTCCCAACGATGAGCGCGCCGCCCGGATGATCGAATACCTCAAGGATCCTGAGAAGTTCGGCACGGAGAATCCCTTTCCCGCGCTTTCTGTCGATTCCCCCGATTATTCCGAGGCCAGCGACGGATATTGCGGCGGCGTGATCCCGTTCTATACCTACATGGTCATCAAGGGACTGGAACGCTACAAAGAATTCGTTTTCGCCAGGGAATGCGCGATCCGCCATATGTATTTCATTCTCGATACATTGCACCCGGACGGGGACAAGATGGGGGATGTCTGGGAGGCGTATCTGCCTGCCAAGGAAGGGTACCCGCTCTGCGACAAGCTGCCGGGGTTCCCACGCAAGCGGTTCATGCCCATGATCGGACTGGTGACCATCACGCTGATGATCGAGAACATCATCGGGCTGGATATTTCGCTTCCCCGCAAGACGGTCAACTGGACCATGCCGAGCCTCGAGGCCATGGGGATAGAAGGCTTGTCCCTCAAGCGGAACTTGATCACGATCCTGAGCAACAAGAATGCTCGAGGATGGGAAATCCGTCTCGAATCGGAGAAACTGTATTATTTCACCATCGAGATACTGGATGAGCAGAAAAAGAAGACGCTCCCGATTCCTTCAGGAAAGTGTTCCATGCTCATCGACAAGCTGTGACGTGCCGGTATGGGTTGGCTCGGTAAAATCATCGGAGGAACTCTCGGGTTCATGTTCGGGGGACCTCTCGGCTTGATCGCAGGTGCCGCGTTCGGGCATATGTTCGATCTGGCCGGAGACAAGGGGGCCCCGCATCAGCAGCAGGACCAGCGCTCATCGTTTTTTCACGGTCAGGATCAACGATACTACGGGTACGGACCGGTAGCCTCCGGCATTGACCAGACGCAGATGCTGTTCTTCGTCGGAGCGTTCTCCATGCTCGCACGTATCGCCGCGATCGACGGGCAGGTCTCCCCGCTGGAACAGAGGAAGGTCGAGGAGTTCATCGACAAGGATCTGCGCCTCGATGCCCAAGGCCATGCGGCCGCGATGCGTGTGTTCAACGCCGCGATCAACGGGGGCGGAACGTTCGAACAGTTCGCCACTCAGTTCTACCAGAATTTTTCCCGCGAACCGGCGCTCCTGCAGCTGATGATCGATATCTTCTATCGAGTCGCGGCGGCGGACGGGGACGTCAACCGTGCGGAGAATGATCTGATCAGGACGGCCGGCAGAATATTCCATCTGTCGGATGCCATCATGGACAGCGTCAGCCGTCGATATGGTGGGGTCTCCGCTTCCACCAGATCGTATGCCGTGCTCGGCCTCACGCCGCAGGCGACGGATGAAGACGTCAAGAAAGCCTATCGGAAGATGAGCATTGAGTTCCATCCCGATACGGTCGCCAGCAAAGGGTTGCCGGAAGAGTTCACCACGTATGCGACTGAGAAATTCCGTGAAATCCAGGAAGCGTACGAGGCGATCAAGCGGGAACGCGGGATCAAGTAAGCGTCGGGAGGCAGGCGATGGAGCAGAAGAAAACGCAACCGTCCGATATTCTGGAACGAATTAAGCTGAATTATCATTCGTTCAGCAGAAAACGCAGGATGATCGCCGACTATGTTCTTTCCAATGTCTCCACGTGCGGTTTTCTCTCCTTGAAGGAGTTCTCTGCCGCCGCCCAAGTTACCGAAGTGACGGTGCTGAGTTTCTGCAAGCAGCTCGGATACGACAGCTTCGTCGAACTGAAGAAATCCCTACAAGAGTATGTTCTGTTCTGGATCCGCCCCGACGAACGATTCAGGCGGATCGCGAATCGGGACGTCGATGTCGAGGATTTCCTCCGGCAGTTGGATAGGGACGAGCGGGACATTATCCGCGAAACTTTCATGCAGAATACCGCCTCCAGCGTTTCCGATTTCATCGGTGCCATCAAGGCAGCCAGGAAGGTTTTCGTGGCCGGACACGGTCTCAGCTCCATCTCATCCGCATACTGCGTCTACCGCATGCTTTCCCTCGGCGTCGATATCGCTCCTCTGAATCTGCAGGACACCCATCTCATGGTGGGACAGCTGGCGGTAAGCAAGGCTTCGGAAGTTCTGGTAATCGCCATTTCGATGCCCCCCTACGGCAAAGTGACGCTCGCCACTGCATCGATGTGCAAGAAAGAGGGCATTCCGTTGATCGCGATCACGGACAGTCGGTATTCTCCTCTGGTGCCGTTTTCCTCCCGTACGTTGATCTGTCCTTCTCGGATTCTTGGGGTGACGAACTCCGTGGTATCGGTGATCGCTATGATCGATCTGATCTCCATGCTGTTTCCCGGAAACAGCGAAGACCGCTCCGTCGATGGAACTGACTCCGGCTCGTTGCATGAACGGCATGAGGAACTGTTGCGATGTCTGGAGAATTGCGATACCTAAAGACTGTTCAACACATCGGCGAGAAAGAGCATGTCGTCGGTTCCATATCGCTGGTCCAGTTGGATCGAGCACACATGTCCGTAGATATAGGAAGCTCCTGGGAAATACCGTTCGTAGCGCTCGATCCGCTTCAGATGCGGAGGGACCGGCCAATATACGGTGCTTGCCACGCCGCATGCCGCCAGGTCGCTTCGAAGGCTCTCCCTGTCTTCCGCATAGAACGTAAAATGGCTCGGCACGTCCTGAGGGTGGAGTTCCTGGAATACGGGGACGTATCGGGACGACGGAGCAAGATGTCCTAGTAGCGTTTCGAAATTCAGTCTTCTTCGAGAGGCCATCTCTTCGAAATCGAAAGTCCGTACGATCCGTTCGGAACGTTCGTCGCTTGCGAAAGCGTCGAACATCTTCCTGAGCCGAAGCTCCGTATTCCAGAATACATCGGCGGCCTGTTCGTCATACATCCTGTCGCCGGTTTCCAACGCGAGCCGATGGAGCTCCATCGCCTCGTATCTGCCGGCCAGATGTTCCTTGTCGGGTTGCAGCGCTTCAACGGAAAACTTGCCCATCCGTTTGACCGCGACGCCACCGCAGGCGATTCCCATCCATTTACGCAGACTGCCGGCGGCGTAGTCGGCCAGCGGATCCACGAACAGAGGGGAATGGGTCGTGTCGTGCACGATCGCGATACGGCGATCCCTGCATGCCTTCACGAACGATCCGTCGTATCTGGCGAAACCGAAATAGCCGCAGAGAGCGAGCGTCGAGACTCCTGCGAGCTCCTCCTCCCGGAAGACGGGGCGCATCTGTTGCGGATCAAGATCGTAGAATCTGCAGGAATACCCTGCTTTTTCATAGCTGTCGAGGACGGTTTCGCACGTATATGCCGGAAGATACGCGACCGGCTTTTCTTCTGTCTGCGGTGGCCGATGCATGGCCAGATCGGTCAGAACTGCGTATAGCGCACAACGTCCTGACATGCAAAGCAGCGTGTCGTCACCGAGAGATTGGAGATACGAATTTTTGATATTTCCAATTGGTTCGACTGTAAACATTCCCCCGATACGCATGTCAGGACTCCTATTTCGTGCCGGATCTCAGAATGAGGCTATCGTTTCCCGATCAAGGCTCTTGATGATCTTGATGGCGAGCTTCACTCCGTTCTCGAAGTCGGAATACGCGGACATGCCGTAGTGCGTATGGGCGTATCTGACCGGAGTACCGATGACGATCGTCGGAACGCCTTGGTTCGACATATGGATCGGAGCGCCGTTCGTCGCGCCGGCCGCGCGGACCGCTTCCTGCACAGGAATTCCGTTTCGTGCGGCCATGTCCAGAGCGTATCGCTGGAAGCGGGGGTTCGTGATCATCCTGGCATCGATATGGCGTAGCATCGGACCTTTCTTGACGACGGTCTGCGCCGCATAGGCGGGAACCACGGTATCGTCCGCCGGACACCCCTCGAACACGATCGCGATATCCGGTTTGACTTTTCGTGCCGTCACCGTGGCGCCTCTGGTTCCTACTTCCTCCTGCGAAGCGAATGCCCCGACGATATCGACCGCAAGCTGTTCTGCGGCGAGCTCTCGCATGGTGGCTATCACCGATGCGCAGCCGAGCCTGTTGTCGAACGCTTTTCCTATCAGGATATCGTGCGTTTCATCGTAGGTGCAGGTCGCATCGGGAACCACAGGCGCGGCGATCGGGATCCGATACGTTTCCACGACCTCCTGTCTGGAACTTGCGCCGATATCGATGACCAGCGCGGTGATCTCCAGCGGAGCTTTCCGTTCGCTTTCCGTCATGAAGTGAGGCGGTTTGCTTGCGACCACTCCCGGAACGTAGCGGCCATCCCGATTCAGGACCCTGACGCGATGTGCCGGTACGTTGGTCGGGATCCATCCTCCGATGGTGATGAACTCGATCATGCCGTCGTCGCGGATCGCCTTGACCATGAAGCCGACTTCGTCGGTATGGCAGTCCAGCTGAACGACCGGCTTGCCCGGGGTGGTTTTCCTGCTTTCCAGATAGAGGTTCAGCAGAGAGTCCCTGCTTGTCGTGCCGATATCCTTCGTCCAGTTCTTGATGATATCCAGGACTTCGTCCTCAAAGCCGGATATGCCGTTTGCATCGCTGAGCTGCTTGATCAGCGCCAGATTCGTTTGTTTATCTATCATGAATATTCACGTCCTATAGCTGTACACGGGAGAATTCATCGAGGAACGACACCATGAAAGAGGCGAACGTGTCAAGCATCTTCGTTCCCCATTCCACCGTCGCGAACCGTGGATGATCCGGTCCGATCCAGCCGTTATCGGTCACATGGTTCGTCAGGCGAGGAACCGTGACCGTGATTCCATTGTATTGCACCGTATTGAAACCGCTCCCCTTGATCGTGTCCGAAATGTCAGTCAACTCCAGGGGAAGATCGATGTAGGTCCTGTCGATGAGGTCCGGATTGATCGCCATGACCGCGGCGGTCTCTTCGCCTCCACCGTGGCCACCTTTCCACGCCGGATCCATCTCCCAGACGTTCAGCCACCAGTTGAGGATCGCCATCAGGCATCCGTCGGCATCCAGTTCGTATCCGATTCGCTCCAGCGCCTTGATGTTCCCTCCATGGCCGTTGAGAACGACGAACTTGCGAGCTCCATGGCGCTTGAGGTTCTCCACAATCTTCTTCACAAGCTCGTACAGCAGATCGGTCCCGAGATTGATAGTGCCGCTGAACGGATAGAGGCTCTCACAGGCTCCGTACGGGATGGTCGGAATGACCATGACCTTGTCGTTCTGTTTGCGCACCAGCTCGATGATCTTGTCGGGAATCATCGTGTCGGTCCCCAGCGGCATGTGCTTGCCATGGCATTCGATGCTGCCGATCGGAATGATCACCATATCCGATTCCTTGAAATATGTTTCGGCCTGCACCCAGGTCATTTCTGATAACAACATGTTGAACCTCCAGTTTTCAATCGACTGCGACTTCACTATGTGAAGACATGGCGAAGAGCTGACAAAGTGTCAGCTCCTCGTTCTGCTTCCGGCTTCGTCCTAGTTGCGGACTTGGACGCCTTCCAGCTTATGGTATCCGATCGGATCCAACGTAAAATTTTCCACCTTGCTGCTGGCTCCCGCGGTAATGGCGGTATAGAGGATCGGCGCATTGTTGGCGATGTCCTTGAGCAGGATCGCCAGATCCTTGTAGGCCTTGAGCCTGACTGCGGAATCGGCGTTGGTCCGACCGATTTCGACCAGCTCATCGACCTGCGGATCGGCAAGGAACGTTCTATTGCCAGCGGCGCCCTGCTGCGAGGAATGCTCCAGCGAGTAGTACGTATAGTCGGCGTCCTTCGTGGAAGTGACCCAGCCGAAATACCCCATGTCGTGTTCGCCTGCGGTGGTTCGGCTGATGAACGTACCGAATTCCATCACCTCAACCTTGCAGGTGATGCCGACTTCGCGCAACATCTCCTGGATCGCCTGGCACATCTCGACGCGGGACTGGTTGTTGTTGACCCAGAGTGTGCAAGAGAATCCGTTGGGATAACCGGCCTGGCCAAGCAGTTCCTTGGCTTTCTGCGGATTGTATTCGATAGCTCCAGGACTATAGTAACCGAATACCGCAGGAGCGATGATCGCGTCGGCTGGGGCTCCTGTTCCGCTGTTGACGGTATCGACGAGCAGCTGGCGGTCGATGGCGTAGTTGATCGCCTGGCGGACCAGCTTGTTGTCGAACGGAGCCTTCTTCATGTTCATCGAAATGTAGAAGCAGGTGAGGGACGGAGCTTCGAACAGCGTGAGCTTGCTGTTGTTCTTGACCCGCTTCAGGTCGGAAACGAGCAGATCGTAGGCAAGATCGATCTCCCCGGTCTCCAACGCGATCGTCCGCTGGGAAGCTTCCGGGATGGTCTTCATCACGATATTCTTCGTCTTCGGGGCTCCTGCGTAGTATTCGTCGAACGCGGTGAGCTTGCAGTTGTCGTTCTGCGCCCATGAGACGAACTTGTACGGACCGGATCCGACGGGAGCGGTCTTGAGGATGTCGGGATTCGCGGAGACATAATCCTTCGGGACGATCGCGGCGAACGGAACGGCAAGGTTCCTCAATGCGGGAGCGTACGGAGCCTTGGTCGTGACCAGTACGGTATATTCGTCTTCCATGGTGATGTTGTCGATGAAATCGACGATATAGGATACCGCGGCGCTTGCGATCGCGCGATCGAGGGAGAACTTCACATCGTCGGCGGTCAGCGCTTCGCCGTTATGGAACTTCAATCCCTTGCGGATATGGAACCGATATTCGGTATCCGACAGCTGTTCCCAGCTCTCTGCGATCTGCGGTACGACTTCTCCGGTAACCGGATCGACATCGACCAGCGTGTCATAGATGTGGTTCGTGACGGCGACCGCGGGCGTCTCTTTCCCGATGTGGGGATCGAAGGACGTGACGTCGGCTCCTTGGCCGAAGATGATCGTATCCTTGTAGCCGGTGGCGCCGGATGCGGCCCCGGTCTTTTCGGACGATCCGCCGGCGAAGGCGAGCGTACAGCTTGCGATCAGCAGCAACAGAACGGACAGTGTTCTTTTCATAGCGTTCTCTCCTTAGCTAAGAAACAAAATATGATATTTGCGATATGTGTCGCAAAATCCCACACCAATTCATCGGACGAGCGTACAGGCCACGAAATGATCCGGCTCGACTTCTTTCAGCGGAATATCCGCTTCGCGGCATTTGTCGCATGCTTTCGGACACCGTTTCGCGAACCGGCATCCAGGAGCAGGGTTGATCGGACTGCTCAGTTCCCCCTCCAGCAGGATCCTGTTGACGGGAAAATCAGGATCCGGTACAGGAATCGCAGACAGCAGCGCCTGGGTGTACGGGTGGAGCGGATTGGCGAACAGCCGCGAGGTTTTCGCCTTTTCGACCATCTTGCCCAGGTACATGACGATGATCTCGTCGGACAGATGCTTGACGACCGACAGATCGTGGGTGATGAACAGATACGAAAAGCCGAACGAATCCTGCAGATCCTGCATCAGATTCAGCACTTGCGCCTGGATGGACACGTCGAGCGCCGAAACCGGTTCGTCGCAGACGATGAACTTCGGATTCAGCGCAAGCACCCGAGCGATGCCGATCCGCTGTCTCCTCCCTCCATCCAGTTCATGCGGATAGCTGTTGATCAGTCTGGGTGCGAGACCTACGAGATCCATCAGTTCCGCCACCCGTTTGTCCAGACTCCGCTTGTCCTGCTTGTCGACCAGGCCTTGGATGATGAGGCTTTCGGAGATCGTCTGGCCGACGGTCATTCTGGGGTTGAGGGATGCGAACGGATCCTGGAAAATGATCTGCATATCCCTTCTCAGCGCTTTCATCCGTTTCTTGTCCAGCCCGGTGATATCCTGGCCATCGAAAAAGATCTTTCCGTCCGTCGGTTCGTGCAGCCTGAGGATCGTTCTGCCGAGTGTGGACTTCCCGCAGCCGGATTCTCCGACGACCCCTAGCGTCTTTCCTTCATCCAGAACGAAAGACACGTCATCGACCGCATGAAGGATTCCGCTCGGAGTGGAGAAGTATTTCTTCAAGTGTTCGATCCGAAGTAGTTCCCGTGTTTCCTGCATAGCCATCCCTATTCCCTTGTTGAAGCGTAGGATTGTGTATCCTTCGAGTTGATGCAGCGGACCATGTGCCCGTCACCGATATCGATCAGGTCGGGGACGCGCTGCGCACATCGTTCACAGACGAACTTGCACCGTGGCGCGAACTTGCAGCCCGGCGGCAAGTCGGTGGGATCGGGCATCATGCCCTTGACCGGGTTGAGCCGTTCCACATCCTTCGCCAGCGATGGAATCGATTCCAACAGACCGATGGTGTAGGGGTGCGTCGGGCGTTTGAAAATCTGTCGCAGGTCGCCGATCTCGACGATCTCCCCCGCATAGATGATCGCCACCCGATTGCAGTTCTGCGCCACTACCCCAAGGTCGTGGGTAATGAGCATCATGGCCGTGTTCAGTTCCTGCTTCAACGTGCGGATCATGTCCAGCACCTGCGCCTGGATCGTTACGTCGAGCGCCGTCGTCGGTTCGTCTGCGAGCAACAGCTTCGGATTGCATGCCAGTGCGATCGCGATGATCACCCGCTGTTTCATCCCTCCTGAGAACTGGTGGGGGTATTCGTCGATTCTGTCGGCGGATATCCCGACTTTCTCCAGCATGGCACACGACCATGCATGGAGTTCCTCCTTGTCCAGTTCAGGATTATGGTTCCTGATCACTTCCTGTATCTGTTCTCCCACCGTCATGACCGGATTGAGGCTGGTCATAGGATCCTGGAAGATCATGGAGATCGATTGTCCGCGGATTTCCTGCATGGCATGCTCGGGAAGCTCAAGCAGATCTTTGCCTTCGAACCATATCTTCCCTTCCTTGATCTTCCCGGGAGGATCAGGAATCAGCCGGAGAATGCCTTTTGCAAGGGTCGTCTTGCCGGCTCCCGTTTCACCGACGAGCCCGAGCGTTTCACCGACATGGAGCGTCAGCGATACACCGTTGAGCGCATGGACGATGCCGTCATCCGTCTCGTAGTCTATGAAGAGGTCTTCTATTCTGATCAGCTCTTGATTTGTCTCCGTCATCGCCTGCTCCTAGTTCTTCAATCGCGGGTCGAGCGCATCGCGCAGCCCGTCGCCGAGGACGTTCAGCGCAAGGATGGTCAGCATGATCCCTAAGCCCGGAATGACCGTGATGTGCCAGCCGTCTCGGATATACGATCGTGCATTGGAGAGCATCGACCCCCATTCCGGCGTAGGCGGCTGGATGCCCAACCCGAGGAACGATAGTCCTGCGATCGATAGGATCGCGCCCGCCACTCCGAGACTGGCCTGGACGATCAACGGCGCCAGGGAGTTGGGAAGAATGTATTTTCCGATGATGCGCAGGTCGCTGGCGCCCAGCGCCCGGGCGGCTTCGATGAATTCCTGATCCTTGATCGTCAGGACGGAAGCTCGTACCGTTCTAGCGAACGTGGGAATATAGCTGATCGCGATGGCCATCAGCACGTTTGTCAGACTGGTGCCCAACGCCGCGACGATGGCTGTGGCAAGGAGCATGGACGGAATCGCAAGCAGGATATCCATGAACCGCATGATGATGTTGTCCGTCCGTTTTCCATAGAAGCCGGCGATTGCGCCAAGAATTCCTCCGACGATCGTCGACATGGCGATGGCGATGGTTCCCATGAACAGCGAGTAGCGTACCGCCCAGAGCATCCTGAGGAATATGTCCCTTCCAAATTCGTCGAGGCCGAAGATGTGGTCCTTGCTGGGACCTTGGAGCCGCAGCCTGAGGTTCTGCTTGATCACGTGGTCGTTGTAATAGGATTTGTTCGTGGCGATATCGATGATGATCGTCGATATGGCGATCACGACCAGGAGCGCTAGGAACAGGAGTCCCGCCATTGCCAGCTTGTTCTTCTTCAGCCGTCTCCAGGCTTCGAACCAGAGGGATCGCTGCTTGCGTTGTGTCCGTGTCGTGCTCATGCGCGTACCTCTTTCTTCGTGAAGCCTGCTTTCCTATATTGGCTTTTGATTCTCGGGTCGATGAACGCATACACGATATCGACGACCAGGTTGACGAACGAGAACATGACCGCCATGAAGATGACCGCGCCCAGCACCATCGGGATGTCCTTGCTGGCGATCGAATCTACCATCAGGCGGCCAAGGCCCGGCCAGGAGAACACCGTTTCGGTCAGCATCGCACCGCCGAGCAGTTGACCGAACTGCAATCCGACCGCAGTCACGATAGGAATCAGCGCATTCTTCAGCATGTGTTTCTTCGTCACGATCTTTTCAGGGAGCCCTTTCGCTCGCGCCGTCGAGATATAGTCCTGGCGGATGACTTCCAGCAACGAGGAGCGCGTCATGCGTACCACAGTGGCCGCCGCGCCGGTGCCGAGCGTGATCGCGGGCAGAACGAGGCTTTTCAGCAGCGGTATGAACTCTTCGCCCATCCCTTGCGAGGGCAACCAGCCGAGTTTCAGCGCGAACAGGAGGGAAAGAAGCAGTCCAAGCCAGAAGTTCGGCATGGATACCCCGACCAGCGACAGCACCATCGACGTGTTGTCAAGCGCGGTATACTGCTTCTTTGCGGAAAGGATGCCGATCGGGATGCCGATCAGCAGCGCCACAAGGATCCCTGCCACCGCCAGGATGGCCGTGTTCGGGAACTTGTCGATGACTTGGGCGGCTACGCTGATCTGGTTCTTGTACGAGGTGCCGAGATCGCCGCGGATCATGTTCAGGAGGTAGTTGAAATACCTGATGAGCAACGGATCGTTCAATCCGAGCTCGATCCGCTTGAGTTCAAGCGCTTCCGCGCTTGCCTGATCACCGAGAATGATCGCCGCAGGATCTCCGGGTGTCATCGCCAGAATGAAGAATACGATGAACGTCACTCCGAGAAGCACGGGAATCATCATCAGCAGACGCTTGAGAATATACTTCCACATACACACTCCAATTCACGCACTAGCATATGGGTCTTGCTATAGTAAAACGCGAAAATTGGGAAAAAGTAAAGCATTTACTTTAATTTTTTACATTTTTTATGCAGAATAACTCATAGATATGCAATTGATATGCATGTTCGTGCGTTCAGTCAGGAATTGCAGGCGCAAGGGCATGTTGTGTTCATTTGGATTCCAGCGCTTGCTTCGTCGCTGAGAACAATGCGGAAAGGAAGGCTGCGTCCTCCACATCCTCGATCAGGAATATCGGTTTCGCGCCTTGATATGGGGGAACGAGCATCGTTTCCTTCCCGAATGCAAGGAGCACGTCCTGTCCCTGTCCGGTGATCTTGCAGAACAGCCGGTCGTCGCACAGCAATGCGATGAACACACCGTCGCAATAGATGCCGTATTCCCCGAACATTTTTCTGTAGGTCAGGACCCCCGCCTCACGAGCCTGGTCCACGATGAACTTCGCATACGCTTCGCTGCTTGCCATGTCTAGAGTTTGATCCTTCCCCGAAGCGAACGCGCCAGCGTCAGCCGGTCGGCGTATTCCAGGTCTCCTCCGATCGGAAGCCCGGATGCCAGTCGGGTGATCGTCAGGTCCGGCCGGTCCTTCAGCAGATGCCGGATGTACAGTGCGGTCGTATCGCCTTCTTCCGTGGGGTTCGTGGCGATGATCAGTTCCTTGAACGAGCCTTCGTCGATCCGTTTCAGCAGTTTGTCGAACGTCAGGTGCTCAGGTCCGACACCGTCGAGCGGGTTGATCGCCCCTCCCAGCACATGGAACAGACCGTCGTACGCTCCGGAGGCGCTGATGGTCACGACATCCTGCGGTTGCTCGACGACGCACAGCGTCGATCTGTCCCGCGAAGGGTCGGTACAGTACGGGCATGGATCCGTTTCGGTATAGCTTCCGCAGATGGAGCAGGGGAAGATCACTTCCTGGATATGGGCGATATCCTGGGAGAGCGCCTGGTTGTACGCATTGTCCGTCTTGATCAGATGGTATGCGATCCGTGACGCACTTTTCGGTCCAATGCCCGGCAACCTGCTGAGATTTCTTGCGAGCTGCTCCAGCGCCGTCATTGCGGGAACCCGCCTTTCATTAGGTCGTTCAGCCCCAGCTCGCTGGATTTCCGTATCGCTTCCTGCTGCAGGTATTCCTGCAACTGCGAATTTGCATTGTTCGTAGCGGATGCAATCAGGACTTCCAGCGTCGGGATATCGTTCGGATCGACGATTTCCGGGGCGATCTTCACCGAGACGACCTGATGCTGGCCGTTCACGACTACCGTCACCATGCCGGCTCCGGCGGTGCCTGTGAATGCCTTGTGCTCGAGTTCCTGCTTCATCTGCTCCATCTTGTCCTGGAGGTTCTTGACATTCTTGAACATTTCAAATGGATTCATGGTGTTTCCTACTCCTGGCGGCTGACTGTTCAGCCTACGATTTCTCCTCGGAACATATTGGCTATCCGTGTGATGGTCTCATCGGTCTGAGCTGCGGAACGCGGTTTGTTTTCCTGCCGCTGTACGATGAACTCAAGCGGCCCCGTGTAGCCGCAGATCGTTTCGATGGCCTTGCGGAATACGGCGATATCTGTTTTCGCTTGGTCGACGCAGAACTTGCTGGAAAAGACGAATTTCAACGTTCCGTTCTCGACGAAGCAATCGACGAGTTGCCCCATCAGCGTCGCGGCGCGTTCCTTGGATTCCTCCAGAAGATTCTTGAGTGCGGGGATGTCCTCTTTCATGAACGGACGTGGCTGTTTTTGGTTCGATGGCGCTTGTGCTGGCTCGATGTCCTCTGAGGGCTCTTTTCGTGCGATATTATCCTTTTGTCTGGGAAAAGGGGCGTCTGTATCCCTCCTTTCCGGTTGCGTTGTCCGTAGGGGGGGCGTTCGGACTTCCATGCTGTCGCGCCGTGCGTCGGTGCTTGGCGCTTGGTTCTGTTCCTTGCTTTCCGTCGGAACCGGCCGGTCCGCATGGGCTGCGATACGCGGAGTTCTCTCGGGTATCGTGGCTGCCGGCTTTGCAAAAGGAAGCGATGGTATCCTGCCTGCCAGGTCGGGGTTTTCCGGCGTCATGTTTCCCGCAAGAAGATCGTTCTTCATTTTCGCGAGCTTTTCCATCAGGATGACTGGAGAGACGAGATATGGCAGCGATTCGAGTCGGCTTACCGCCAGTTCCAGTTCCAGTCGGGGATTCAGCGAGTATCGGATATCCCGATACAGGCGGAGGAAGAGTTCCACTGCGGCTTCCAGCTGTTCTTCCGTATAGGCGTTCTTGATGGGATCGGGGAAGCGCTGGGGCTGTTCGCCCAGCACATCGGCGTCGGTCACTCCTTTTTTCATCAGTAGCAGCGCTCTGAAGTACTGGGCGAAATCTTTGGTGCACTGTTCGACGGAGATGCCTTTGCCAAGCAATTCCTGCAATCCGAGAAGCGCCCCGCCTGAATCTCCCGACAGCAACGAGGACAGCAGCGAGGAAATCTGGTCGATTCCCACGAGGCCGAGTTTGTCCTGTATCTGGGCAAGGGTGATATGGCCGTTGGAAAACGAGACGACCTGGTCGAACAGCGTATATGCGTCGCGCATCGAGCCGGTCGCTTCCTTGGCGATCCAGAACAATGCGTCGTCGTCCGCTTCGACGTTCAGGTCGGCGGCCGCTTCGGCGAGGCGTCCCTTGATCGTTTCGAGAGAGATCAGCTGGAAATGGAACTGCTGGCATCGGGAACGGATCGTGGCCGGTACTTTCTGCGTTTCGGTGGTTGCGAAGATGAATACGACGTACTCAGGGGGCTCTTCGATCGTTTTGAGCAAGGCGTTGAACGCGCTGGTGGAGAGCATGTGGACTTCGTCGATGATGTAGATCTTGTACCGGCTGCTTTGCGGCGGGAAGAGCACTTCGTCCTTGATCGTCCGTACGTCGTTGACCGATGTGTTGCTCGCTCCGTCGATTTCGATCACGTCCATGCTGTTGCCTTGGGTGATCTCCCGGCAGTTCTCGCATACTCCGCATGGATGGGGGGTGGGACCGTGGACGCAGTTCAACGCTTTGGCGAGTATTCTCGCCGATGTGGTTTTCCCGACCCCTCGAGGTCCCGAGAAGAGGTATGCGTGCGCGATTCGTCCTTGTTCGATCGCGTTGGTGATCGTGGAGACGACGAACTCCTGCCCGACCAGGGTATCGAACGCTTGGGGGCGTTTGCGTGTCGCCGTCACTTCATATGCCATGTAGCTCTCCTCGGTCCTGTCCGTATGGTGATCGTTCCCGCGCAACTGGCGTGAGCGTCACAGACAAGTATATCATATCGAACGCTCCACCGACAATGAGGTAAGGGTCATGGTAGGGTGATTGCAGTAGGTACGAAGGATAGGATGAGTTCTCAATGACTCGCCGGATTTTTCTGTATGCCAATTGCAGAATATGCGGTATGCTATGAGCCATGAAAGATCATAGATTCCTGGTTTCGCTTTTTGTCGTGTGTTGCGTTCTTGCTCCTGTTTTTGGCGCCTATACGTTCTTCGGAGACGATTTTTCCATCACGCTCGCTCCGATGGATCCCTTGTACAAGGAAAGCCGGGCATATCCGTTTACCAACAACGTGGCGTTTCGGTATTTCGTATCACCCAAAGATATCCAGTATCTGCCGACTGATATCCTTGCCACCGACGCTTCTGCCAATGAGGGAAACGGTGCCTATGTCCGGCGTTCGTTCAAGGATCCGAACGAGAACAACAACAAGTATTGGAACCTCAAGTCGGCGATCAACATCGGTCTGCTTCGGTTCGAGTACAAGGATATCATGGCGTTGGAAGGGTACATCCACGGTGGCTTGAATACCGTCTTCGGCGCATATGGCGGGGTGGACGTCCTCGGTTTCGATGGCCAATACGGTGCCGGCGTGACGATGCAGCTGTTCCGGCAACTGACTTTCCGTTTCGGATTCCACCATTTCTCCGGACATTGGGGAGATGAGATTCTCAAGGATTTCATGGAACGGAATGATGAAGACTCATATGACGGGATTACCGAATATACCCGCAACAACTCCTATCTGTTCGATGTGTCGTATCAGCCTGTCCGGTATGTCAAGTTCCTCGTCGAAGCGGAACTGCCGATGCATGTCGGCTGGATACGTCCGGCCGCCCATGTGCCGGCAGATGCGATCAAGAATACCAGCGAAGAAAGTCCCGACTATGGCAAACCGCTAAGCGGCTATATCTATGGGCAGGAATTCGGCAGTGAGTTTGAACGGAACAACGATTCCTATCCTTCCTCCTACAAGGCGTGGCGTATCGGGCTGGGGGTGGAATTCGAAGTTCCGATCCCCACTGTCGGGCTCTCCTATCTGGCGACCGACCTGCAGCTCCATCAGGACGGAAAGATCAATCTCGACACGTTGGAATATGAATCCGATCGCCCATGGGACATGGAGTTCACGGTAGCTCTCGGACTATCGTTGGAGGAAGTGGCGAACCTTCCCGATTTCACTATCGAACTGGCATATCATGACGGGCGCTTTCCGTTGCTGAATTTCTTCTTCCAGCGGTCGCGATATCTGTCGCTGGGGCTTGTCGTCACCATATGACGATATCTTGCAAGGAGTTTTCCATGAAACGTGTTCTGGCTGTTCTGTGCTTCTTTTTGTTCGCCCTGTCCGTCGTGTCCGCTTCTTTCGTTTTCGATTTCGGTCCATCGGATCCGTTGTACGCGCCTTCGTTGAACGACTCCTATACCTTCTATTCGGGGCTCCATTATATCCATCAGACGGAAAGCTCGCCCGAGGGGAACAACATCATGGTGATGTGGAAGAAGCGTGAAGCGACTGATCCAGATAAATTCAAGGTCATTTCATATCGGGATGGAACGATCAATGATTTTCTCCATCTCCAGCTAGGAACGTCCGTTTCGTTCTTCCGCATCGGCTGGCCGGAATATTTTCTGCTGAGTCCTACGTTGCAGGCTTCGTTCAATTCTGTGTTCGCCGCAAGCGGCGGAGCCGATGTACTGGGCTTTGACGGGAGTTTCTTCTTCGGTGGAGAGGCTAGGATACTGGATGGCTTCGTCATGCGTTTCGGGTTACGCCACTATTCCGGGCATACTGGCGATGAAGTTCTGCAGGATGCGGTTTCTCGAAATGTCACAGACTCCACCGGATCGTTCGAAGTGGTCAATTATGTCCGCGACAACATGTATGAGCTGGGAATCGGATATGACGGAAACCAATATGTGCAGGTTTTCGCTTCCATCCTGCTGCCGAAGAAGTCGAGTTGGTGGAATCCTGTCTTCCATAAGCCGGATTGGATCGAATCTTTGCCTGGGAAACCCACTTCCGTTCGCGACGAAGCGTACTGGAACGCTCGTGGCGGTGGCCTTGGCTCCGGCTACGGGGCATATATCCTTCAAGGGGATCTTAATCTGGCATATCCTTTTTCAGAGAAATATAAGGTCTTCAGTTCTTTGAACGTCAAGTTCCATCAGGATGGTACGACCAACCATACTCTTACGCTGGACGATGATACCGTTCGGTGGGAGATGGAATGGACCGCATCGCTGGGGTTTACGATCAGCGATGCGGCGGCGAACAAGGCTCTTTCCATCGAGGTCCTCTATCATGACGGTCGGTTTCCGTTGCTCAACTATTTCTGGAAACGTTCGAAGTATGTATCGGTAGGCATCGCTATCAGGTAAGGGTCATTGCAAGGTCATTGCAGCAGGTACGCAGGACGGAACGCTGCCCTTGCCCTTGCCCATGACCCTACCATGACCCTTGCCTTTCTCTTAGATCGCACTGTAGGTGATGGTGATCGTGCTTTCGTAGTCGCCGGCCGTCAGACTAGGGTTGATCGTCCAAGTGACTGCGAGTAGTTCGGCATGGACATCCGTTTTCAATCCAGTCTGATACGTACCGGTCAGATTTACGGAGGCCGGCGTTTCGGCGGTGGATGTGCTCTTGTTAGCGGAAGTCCAAGTATCGGTCAGCGTGACGGGGACGGTATCGTTTGATCCGTCGGCGGAGAAACTGGTAGCCGCCACATTGATCTTGTAGTTGAGATTCGTATAGTTGTTGTTGATATTCGAGGTATACGTAAAGGAGAGTGCGACATCGGTGACTCCCTCCGAATCCGTGATGCTGACGGGAATCGTGGCGTTGGTAGCAAGGAGCGTTCCGGTTGTCGGACTTTTCCCGCTATAGACCTTCCATGTGGGGTCGATCTGAGCGACCTTTGTTGTAAGATTCAACGATGAAGCGCCCTCCGTCGCTGCAGACACGCCAAAGAGTGCGAACGTCAGCAATACCAGAACCGATACTATAGTCTTCTTCATCTTTTCGTTCCTTTACAGAATCAAGCATGTGCAATGTGATTTTCATCAGCGCTCGTTTCCCATAACGCATAAGTAATGTACGTATAACCGTTAACTTGTGTCAACTCTTGTTGTTTCGATGTGGTTGCTTGGCTGATTTTTAGTATCTGATTATATACAAATAAAATATAACATATAGAACAAGCAAGGGAAATATTGTGCCAAAAAAATCTGAGGAAAATGGTGAGATTTTTTTGCAATCAGCCATAGGTGATGAGTGAGAAGGATGTCAACTTATGTCATCGTTTCAGTTGGTTCTTGAATTGATGGGTCCTTCTTGCCAGTATGAAAGAAGAAAAGAATTTCCATATCATCTGGACAGAATGGTTAGAGTGTATAGTTTATGGCAAAGGCAAAGCAATGGCCGAACAATCACCGAGCATGCATGTAGCAATGGCAAAGCAATGATAAAGTATAAAGTGTAGCTAATTATATATAGTATAATAGATTATTTGTATATATGCTGTCTATGGGCTTGTGGGGAATAAAAAATCCCCAGCAGATAAATCGCCTGTGGCTCATCGACAGGCCACTTACCGCTGCTACCTTCCGGTCCTGACGGGGTTGGGTGGCTATCGATAGCACAGAATCTATCTGACTGGGGAAGAAACGGAGGGGGAGGGATTCGAACCCTCGGTGCCTTGTGAGCACACACGCCTTCCAAGCGTGCACCTTCGACCACTCGGACACCCCTCCTCAAGTCGATACAAAAAAACGCCCGGAAAAACACTCCGGACTTTCGGAGAGAGAGGGATTCGAACCCTCGGTACCGTCAGACGATACAACGGATTTCGAGTCCGTCTCCTTCGACCACTCGGACATCTCTCCCGGTGATTGATTACCGATACGAGACCAAGAGGATTCGAACCTCCGACCCTCAGTTCCGCAAACTGATGCTCTATCCAGCTGAGCTATGGTCTCAACACATATGCATGCAAAAAAACAAATCGGAGAGGGGGGGATTCGAACCCCCGGACCCGTTACCAGGTCAACTCCTTAGCAGGGAGCCCGATTCGGCCACTCTCGCACCTCTCCAATGACATCAAGCCTATAGGGTAGGATGTCAGACGGAGAGAGAGGGATTCGAACCCCCGGAGACTTGCGCCTCAACGGTTTTCAAGACCGCCTCCTTCGACCGCTCGGACATCTCTCCAATGAACGGATTGTCAGTCGGGTTTCTACTATATTGACACTCATATACTTTGTCAAGTCATCGCCGGAGGATTGAAAGCTCCTGTTTCCACGCGGTTTTCGCTCCTTCGAAGTGCCCGGATTGCGGCAAGGAAATGCCCTGCGTCCCTACGATTCGTTGACAGTCTTCGGTACTCTTGGCATGATGATCGTAATGGCATTCTTTTCATTCAGACGGAAACGTCGGACCCCATCCGCCCAGACTGCGGAGCCGAAGAAAGAGACCGCCGGCATGGAATCTCTGAAAGCCGGCAAACTGGCGCGGTTCGCACTGGATCGAACCTCCCGTCTGATCTCCGAATTCGGCCCGCGCGAAGCAGGAAGCGCCGCGGCGGAAGGGTGCGCCCGGAAATTGCGGGAGGAACTCGCCCGATTCTGCGATACCAGTGAAACACAATCCTTCCGCATGCATCCCGCGGCATTCTATGGCTGGCTGAAAATCGCCGTCATCGTCTATCCCGTCATGCTACTGTTTCTGTGGCTCGGCCTGCCGTTTTTGGCCACCGTAGCCGGAGCGCTGCTGCTCTTCCTCGTTTTCCGGGAATTTATTGGCTATCGGCCCTGGTTCGAGCGCTATTATCCGACGAAAGACGGAACGAACGTCCACGGTATCTTGGAACCTGCCAAGGAAGTGCGCCAGACCGTCATTTTCAGCGGACACCACGACAGCGCCCGACTGTATCGATACAACAAGCTCGATAAAAGAACCTACCTGCTGAAAGTCGGAGCTCCGATCATAGCGATCGGGATCGCATGCGCGGTCGCTCCGCTGCAACTTCTGGTCCAGTTGTTTTCCGGAACGATCTTGCGAATCGGATTGCCGCCGATACCCTTCATCGTCATCCTGTCGGCGCTGACTGTTGCGTTTCCCCTCATTCTCCCGCTTTGGCGATTCCTGTCGCCCTCCGTATCTCCAGGGGCGGGCGACAACTTGATATCTTCTTCGATGAGCGTGGAACTTGCGAGATTTTACGCATCGAGGCGGCACCAAGAAAGTCCGTTGCAACATACCAGACTCGTATTTGCTTCGTTCGACGCAGAAGAGGTTGGGCTGCGGGGTTCTCGCCGGTGGTTCTCCGACAACGCCCGATTGTATGACGACCCGGATGTGGTCGGATGGCATTTCAATTTCGACTGCCCGTACTATGCCGATGAACTGACCTTCCTGGTACGGGACGTGAACAGTACGGTCAGGCTGTCCCAGCAAATGGCCACAGGGTGCGTCGAGATCGCCAAGGCGATGGGATACAAAGCCAAGTCCCAGCCGCTGCCGTTCCTCGCCGGTGGTACCGACGCCGCGGAAGGAGCCCGGGCGGGGCTCCATGCCGTTACCTTGACGGCGATCCCGTGGGACGACACCAGCCGCCCGGCGGTCTATCATACGCCGGAAGATCTGCCTCAGGCTATCGAGCCTGCGGCAGTGGAGGAGGCGTTGTCGATCGCGATCAAGTTCGTCGATCTGCTCGATGCCGGTAAGCTCCATGTCGATTCCCCCTGGCATGTAACGGCGGAAAGTCAGAAACCTTTGGATATCGGGCGCACGAAAACGCCCCCGGAAGCCCCCGAGTCGGAACCGGCCGAGGACCAGGATCTGAAGCCGAAGCTTCCGAACTTGAAGTTCCGCAGATTATCGAAACGCTGAGACGAATGAGTCAGAATGGTTTCGGCTCCTGTCGACGGAATGCAATGGATGTCCTGCCGGAGGACAGTTCCGTGACTGCGGCGGAAAGCGAGGCTTCGTTGGCGGTCGGCAACAGTCCTGCGAACGTGATGTCCGTCGTGAACTCCTCATTGAGGTCCGTTGCCCCGTGCTCAACGAGCAGTTTCTTCATCTGCTCATATGAATCATAGCCTACAATCATATTGAACCGGCTTTTTTCGATAAGTTCTTCGGTTGTTACGCCATCGAGGACTGCCTTGACACTATCTCCGTACGCCTTGACCAGCCCTCCGGTACCCAGCAATGTCCCGCCGAAATATCTGACGACCATGACGATGATGTCGGTAATCCCGCTCCCTTTCAACACCTCGAGCGCAGGTCTGCCAGCCGTGTTCTTCGGCTCGTGGTCGTCGCTCATGGAAAACATATCGCCGTTCGGACCCATCACCGCGGCGTGGACGACATGGTTCGCCTGCGGATGTTCCTTTCTCGTCTGTGCAACGAGCTCCTTGACCTGCTGGCTGGATTCGCATGGGCATGCGATCGCGATGAACCGTGATTTCTTGACCTCGATTTCCGTTTCGTGGCGTTGGAGGAGGACTTTCATGCCTCGATACTACCACATCACATCGAGGTTGCGGTAGTGGCGCTTGCGTTCGTCACCATCGGTGCCCGAACGGATTGTCCTGTTCGGGAGGGATGCACTGTTCCAGACGTCGTGCCGCGGCTGTCAGTCGTGCATCGATCTCTGGTCTGATGATGATTCGTGCGGCTGCAAGATTCTCTTGCAGCTGCACCTTGTCCCGCGCTCCGAAGACGACCGTGTCGGCTTTCCTGCCAAGCGCCCATGCGAGGGCCAGTTGGGAGCGGGTGCAACCGAGCCTTCGAGCCCCGGTTTCCATTTCTTCGAGCAAATCGTTCCAGGCCGTACGGCAGAGGGGATCGAAGCAGAACAGATTCCTCCGAGAATCCTCCGGCTTCAGATCTTCGATGGTACGGTATGCGCCGGAAAGCAGGCCCATCCCCTGGGGACTGTAGATTTCCGTCCGGATGCCGTTCCGTTTGCAGAACTCCACCGTTTCGTCGAGATCCCGGATCCACAGCAGCGAACCGGGAATCTGCACCCGGTCTATGGAGGCTTCGTCACATGCCATCTTCAGCAACCGGAGCGGGAAGTTCGACACGCCGATCTCTTTGACCATCCCGGAGGCTTTCAGGCCGTTCATTGCCCGAAGCATCGGCAGGATGTCGGTGCGGGAGGTCGGCCAGTGGAGATGGAGGATGTCGATGTACGGAGTGCAGAGCCTACGTGAGCTGGTACGGACCGCCGCTTCGATTTTCTCGGGCGGCATCGGCATGATCTTCGTGGCGATGCGGAACTCCTGCCGGGGAACGATATCGCGGAATCTGCGGAGCTGCTGGCCGAGCAGCTGCTCACTGCGGCCGTTTCCATAGCCTTGGGCGGTATCGAAATGACGCACGCCGCCTCGGATGGCGGCGTGGATCGTCTTGATGGAATCGCTTCGTTGCTGATTTGTCCAGAACCCGAACGCACCGGCGAACTGCCAGCAGCCCAGGGCCATCGTGGAATCGGACATGGAATCGGACATTCCGTCTATTCTCCATCCTCCGGATCTTCGTCGGATTCTTTCGGCAGAATGTCGAGCCGTTCGCTTTTCATCGTCCGGTCATCGAAGATGTAGAAGCCTTCGAAGCGTTTGCCTTCGATCGCCGATGGAAGCCACAGCCGATCATCCTCCCACATCTTGTCGTAGGGGAGGTCGGAGACGGGGCACCAGAACGGCCGGGCTTCATCGGTTTCGACCATCTCTCCCCGGTAGCTGTAGGCGAAGAACACATGTCCGCGCATCGACAGTCCGTCCTTGAACTGGAAGTTGAGCACTCCGCGGTGGCTGAGGTCGGAAATCTCCAGTCCGGTCTCTTCGCGGAACTCGCGGACCGCAGCCTCTTCGGCTGTTTCGGCGATCTCCAGGTGTCCGCCGGGGGCATTGACCAGTCCGTCGCCAAGGCCGGTCTTCTTGTCGATCAACAGCACTTGGCGATCAGTTCCCTCGCCTGCGAACAGGTAGGTGATCACGCACGTCTCCGCAGGCTCCCACAGATCCCAGTCGATATCCTCGACATGGTCCGCTTCGCTATACGAGGACTGCTCGACGATCTGCGTCGCGGCCTGCCGTTGGGCCTCTTCTTCGGCTTGCTTCGCGGCTTCCTGCGGATGCGCTTTCGCCCAGCAGTCCGGGCAAAGGTTGTCGTCATGTCCGATGACATGGTTCGTGTCGAGTTTCGCGCCGCACGAGACGCAGTGCAGCCTGAACGGCCAGACCCGCTTGCGGAAAATCACTCCGAGCGTTACCACGATGGCCAATCCGATGAGCGCCGTCCATTGAGGAAGATTCTTCGTGATGATGACGATGAGAAATACGTTGAACAGCAACGCCAGCGAGGCGATGTACAGCGTCGAGAACCGTTTCTTTTCAGAATCGGCGATCCGTCGCTGATAGAGGTTCACCATGAGGATCGCGGCTATGACCCAGAGATATTGATCTGCGATTGTTTGTAGCATGTTCCCAAGACTATAGTGCAACCGACCGATGGTCAAGAGAAAAGGAGGGGGCCTACGCGCTTCGTCCTATGAAGGTCGGCGTTTCTGCCCCGTCTTCAGCGGTATGTAGAACACGATGATGTCCTCGTAGGCGCCATCGTTCGAGCGAAAACCTTCGGGTATCGTCCCTACGCGGGTGAAGCCGATCGACTCATACAGGGCGATCGCCGCGGTATTGGTGGTCACCACCGCATTGAACTGCAGGATCCGAAATCCTGCCTTGGCCGCCTGTTCCATACTGTCCAGGACCAGGCTCCGTCCGATTCCGAGCCCTCGCAGCTGCGGCGATACGGCGTACGATGCGTTTGCGATGTGGCCGCACCGGCCGATGTTGTTCGGATGGAGGATGTACAATCCTGCGACAGTTCCGTCCGCTTCTGCTACCCCGACATAAGTCTGGTCTGCGAAGAACCGGGAGGCTTCCCGTTCCGCCATCGGTTCGGATTGCGGGAAGGCGTCGCCGCTTTCAACGATCCTGTTCCACAGCGTCGTCATGACGGGCAGATCCCGCTCCTGGTACTGACGGATGATGATGTCCACTTCCGGTCCTCCTTCTTGCATGAGGTGAGCGCATCGACCTAGCTTCGTATCTGTTCTAGCTCCTTCGTGGGCAAAAGGCAATACCAGGGATCGTGCTTCGCCCAAGGGGGGGCATCGCATCCGGAGGATGCCTGCCGGCATGGATCCGGTCGATCCATCCTCGTTGCGTTCCGGTTCATTTTGGGGTAATCTGAAGTGGCGCGGCATGACCGCGGTACGCAAGGTCCCCGCATCATCCTGACATCGGACGGAGACCTTGAAGGGAGAGAATCATGAATGACATCGCGAAGTATATCGACCATACCCTTTTGGCCGCCAATGCGACGGAAGAGAAAATCAACAAGCTGTGCGACGAAGCCGCCTCATGGCATTTCGCCTCGGTATGCGTCAACAGCTGCCGGGTGTCCATGTGCGCCCGGCGTCTGAAAGGAACCGGTGTGAACGTCTGCACGGTAGTGGGGTTCCCCCTCGGGGCGATGTCCACCCCCGCCAAGGCGTTCGAGGCCAGTCAGGCGGTGCAGGACGGAGCCGATGAGATCGATATGGTGATCAACGTCGGATGGTTGAAGGATGGGCGCGATGACCTGGTCGAGGCCGACATCCGCGCGGTCAAGGAAACCTGCGGAGGCAAGTTGCTCAAAGTGATCATCGAAACGTGTCTCCTGACGGATGATGAAAAGGTCCGCGCCTGCAAACTCTCCGTCGCCGGCGGTGCGGATTTCGTCAAGACCTCCACAGGGTTCTCCACCGGCGGGGCTACCGTCGAGGACGTGGCGTTGATGCGCAAGACCGTCGGTCCCAAGATCGGCGTCAAGGCTTCCGGCGGGGTGCGTTCCTATGAAGCCGCCGTCGCCATGATCGAGGCCGGAGCCACCCGTCTGGGGACGAGCAGCGGCATCGCCATCGTCCAGGGAGCTTCGTCGGATGCCGCGTATTGAACAGAAGACAATAGCCGAAGATTTCCTCAAGAGCCTCGGGTTTCCTACGATCGATGTCCACGAGACCTTTTCCCATTTCGACTTTACGTCCCCCGGGCGTCGGGTCCTGCTGATCGGTCCGATGGGTTCGGGCAAGACAGAGTTCTCGGCGAGGGTCTGGAGGGATGCCGCGGTCGCCCAGCGCAAGAGCGACAAAGTACGTGAGATGACCAGTACCGGGATCGTCGATCGGCGCAAGGTGTTCTTCGTCCGGTCGGAAATCGACGGGGCGCGCTTCTCCGACTATCCCGACGACGCTCTGTGCTACCGCGGCGGCTACATCCGCTGCGGCGAGAATATCGCCCGCATCCGCGACTCGTTCGGGCTCGAACGGGTTCTGGCCGACAACCCGACGGTAGGTACGTTCATCATCGACGAGGCCTCGTTCTTCGACGAACGCCTTGCCTATGTGGTTCGCAATCATAGCCTAGAACGCGGTGTCATGTTCATTTTTCCGACGTTGATCCTCAATTTCAGGCGTGATATCTTTAATTCGACTGCCCGCCTGATGCTGGACATCGCCACGGACGTCATCCCTCTGACGGCCTATTGCGAGCACCCAGACTGCATGAACAACGCTTTCTATACGTATCGCTATTATCAGGTCGACGGCAAGGAATGCCCCGCTTTGTACTTCGATCCGTTGATCATCGTCGGCGGCGATACCCACAAGGACGATGCGCTGGCGCCGAACTATGCGTCGCGGTGCGACCAGCATCATTATTTACCTGGAAAGGAATATACGTTCTTCCATCTGAAGCCACTTGGAGAGCAAGCCGCCCGGGGCGATGAAAAGCCGTTGCGTTCCGAGCTTGACGCCCTCAAGCACCATATGAGCGATTCGATGCTCTACCGAAACATCCGCGATCGGTACGGCAATCTCGCCGATGAGGAAATATACTTCAATTCCTTATTGCCGGCGAACATCGCCGAGAAAGCGCTGATCTTCCTGTTCGCCGAGCAGAATCTCGTGCCCGAGGAGGTCCTCATTCGCTTGGTGGACGATCTCAGCCTTGATCGAGAATACATGTCCAAGGTCCTGGCGGACAACCGACGTCCCGTCTCGCTTGAACAGCCCCTTCTCTTCTGAATCTGCGAGGTCGGATATCTGCAGGGTTGCCGACCGCAACCCTGCAATCACCCTACCATGACCCTTCCTGAGAGCTGGAAAGTACAAAAACAGAGCGATAACGGACATTGCGCCTGTCTGAAACAGGGTTCAGAATTGACGAAGATAATCCAGAGTCTGCGTCAAGGTCGCGGGATTGAGGTTTTCCAACAAGACAGGGACATCGATGAGTCTTTCCTGGAGCTCTTGCGCCAAGCATTTCCAGTCCATCGTTCCCGTTCCTAGCGGAATGTCCCCGATTTTCCGACCTGCCTCGTCCAGGACATAGTCCTTGGCATGGATCGCCACGATCTTGTCTCCGAATGCGTCGAGCGCCTGTCGGAAGAAAGACCGCTGCGCTTCCTGCGAAGGGTGCCGGCGGACCGAACCGTCCAGTTCAGGAATCCCTGTCCATGGCGTGAGGTTCACCGGGTCATAGATGACACGCAGATGCGGGGTGTCGAACTTCTCCAGCAACCGGACCATCCGAGCGATGGAGCAGATGGTATGGCTGCGGGACACTGCTTCGACCGCGACGATACCGTCGTATTTCACCGCTGCTTCGAGCAACCGTCCGATCGATCGGCACAGCCTGTCGAAGACGGCCGGTTCGGACGTATCGGGATGATAGGAACAATCCGGGTTCAACGAACCGGTTTCGGTGCCGACTATGCGGCATCCGAACTCCCTGTTGAACTTCAGGTGCGTTTCAAACCGCTTCAGATGCGCCTCAAGCTGCTCTGGATCGGGGTGGACAGGATTGATATAGCATCCGATGACGGCGACATGTACACCGTGTGCGGCGAGAGCCTGCCGGATTCCGTCTATGTATCGCGGCGTATAGTCGGATGCGTCGAGTGCTGTGGGGATGACTTTCTTCAATGCGAGCTGGATGCTCGACGGCGTTTGGAAAGTCTCGATGACGGTGGCCAGTTCATCAGCCGTGGCGAACTTGCCGAAATCGTGTGCGCGGAAGCCTAATTGCATATTCATGGCTTGATTGTAGCGAGTAGGAATCCGTTTGTAAAGAAACGGAATGGGACAAGGATAGATACATATGTTTTCTGTGAAAGAATACGGCGCGGTAGGTGATGGCGTCCATGATGATTCCGATGCGTTCGCACGCGCGTTGCAAGCTGCCGGTCGGATCGGCGGCAAGGTGATGGTTCCTGAAGGAACGTGGTCCTGCGGGCCGATCGAAATCGGATCCGGCGTCGAATTGCATCTTGAGCGGGGCGCCAGGGTGAAGTTCATTCCCGACTTTTCTCTCTATGGGCCTGTCCGTTCCCGATGGGAAGGTGTTGACTGCTGGTGCATGCATCCATGCATCCATGTCCACGATGCCAACGACGTGCGCATTACCGGCGAGGGGACGATCGACGGCAGCGGCGAGCTCTGGTGGCAGGCTTCCCGCTTCAAGCGCGAGACGCAGAAAGGCCCTGAAACGGCGCTTGAGAAACGCTTTGCCGCGCTGAACGTCGGCTTCGAATCGCAACCGGGCGGCGGCGGAGGCCGACAGTGCCAGTTCCTGCGGCCTCCTTTGCTGCAGTTTCAGAATTGCAGGAACGTGATTCTGTCCGGCGTCACGCTCATCGACAGTCCGTTCTGGACGGTGCATCCGCTCTATTGCGATGGAATCTTCATCGATGGAGTAACGATCAAGAACCCCTCGGACGCTCCGAATACCGACGGCATCGACGTCGATTCCTGCCGAAACGTCCGTATTACCGATTGTACCGTCGATGTAGGCGACGACGGAATCGCGCTGAAAAGCGGAAGCGGTCCCGACGGAATCGCCGCCGGACGTCCTACCTGTTCGGTATTCGTAGGGCGCTGTACGGTCCGGAACGCACACGGCGGCATCGTGATCGGAAGCGAGACCGCCGCCGGGATATGGGATGTCGAAGCCACCGACTGCCTGTTCGACGGCACCGATCGCGGAATCAGGATCAAGACCCGTCGTGGCAGGGGCGGACACATCCATGACTTGAAGTTCAACCGTCTGACGATGCGGGACAATCTGTGTCCGTTCACCGTGAACATGTACTATCGTTGCGGCGGTTTCGAAGACCGGTTCTTTTCGCTCGAACCGCAGCCGATCGAAGACGATACCCCGGCGATCGAGCGGATCCGCGTCGATGCGTGCCATGCGCAGGGAAGCCGTTCTTCCGCCGGATTCATCGTCGGATTGCCGGAACGGCATATCAAGGATCTGGTCGTCACCGACTGCTCGTTCGATGTCGCTCCTGATGCCAGCGGCGCAATCGACGAATCGGAGATGTACAACGGACTGCCGCCCGTCGCCGACCGTGGGATCCGGTGCCGGAACGTCGAAGCGACATTCAACGGCGTGACCGTAGGAGGCACCGACCGGCCGTTCATCCTTGAAGAAGGGTGTGCGGTCCAAATCGGATGACGGGCGTCAGGCCGGGACGGTTCTGGCGCTAGCGTAGCGTCAGCGCATAGTAGTCGGTCCGGAACTCGATGGCGAAGCCGCCATGCAGGTAGAGGTTCAGCGCCGACGGATTCGCCGTATCCACTTCCAGCGTCACTTTCGTTCGTTCATCGAGCATCTGCCGAACCATGGTCGACAGCATCCTCTTTCCGTATCCCCGGTGCTGCGCTGACGGCTTGATTCCGAGACCGAAAAGATTCGCACTGTCCTCTGTCAGAGTCCGATTGCAGATTCCGATCGCTTCGTCCCCATCGTAGGCGATGAACGCGTCGTCGACGCCGGAGTCAATAACTGCTTCTAGATGGGAACGCTCGGCATCGCAGTCCGAACGGAACGTCTGTACGGCGATGTCGACGGCTAGGTCGATGATGTCCCTGTCCACCCGCACCATCCGTAGCGGCTGCATGCCGTCGCCTGGACGGGAGGTGCAGGACAGCAGGTATTCGCTGTGGCTGAACGTGGCGGCGGGGAAGGCGGCGCGGAGCGTGGCCATGCCGCTCGAGCTGTTTGATTCGATCTGGAAGAGCAGCGTACTGACATCGAGCATGCGAACCTGTCGCATCGCCGCTTGGAACAACTCGGTGAAATATCCGTTCCTTCTCGATCCGGGGGAGGTGAACGCAGTGATCTCCATGACCTGCGGTTCCATATGAAACAAGGAGAGGAACGCTGCAAGGGCGCCCGGCGCCCGGGAACGTTCGCTGTCCTCAGAATATCCGAGGAAAAAGCACGGCATCGCTCTATCGAGGTTGAACTTGTTCGTCAGCAACGTGTCGTTGTGCAGGTCTTCGATCCTGTTGCATGCGTCCTGTAGCGAGATGAGCTTTCGCCGTTGATGTTCCGTGAGCATGTTCGTTTCAATGATAGTCATGATGGTTCGATAGTATCACATGGCTTGGCATGAAGATAGGTGTGTCCATTTGCACAACCCTCACGGTGGAACATATGAAAAGGGACCGCCCCTTCGTCGCGAACGACGCATGAAGCAGTCCCCATCGAGATGTGTGGAATTCGGATTCCGTCAGGTTCAGGCTTTGATCAGATGGACTGCAAAGCCTCCGATTTCTTCCTTGAAATAGACGACCTTGATCTTGCCCTTCGCATCGCGGGCGATGGACGATTCGTCGGCATGGAATCCATACTGCTCCAGATAGGCGAGGGTGCGTTCGCAATCGAAGCATTTGAACGCGATGTGGCCCCGCTTGCCCCGGAATATCTTGGGCATGACTTCGAATTCCGTGCCCATGAAGACCGACGAATTGCCCCGTTTGGTGGCCAGACCGAATGCGGAAAGCGCGGTGATGACTTTCTCCGCATCGTCGGGGTTCTCATTGTCGATGCTCATGTGGGCGAAGCTCAGGCCCTGGAGCGTGACGACGGCCTTGTGGCAGATGTCGGCTATCTCGTCCCACTGCTCGGCCTCGATCAGATCAGCCTTGACCATCCATGAGCCGCCTACCGCAAGGACGTTGGAAGTCTTCGCGTAGTCGGCGAGGTTGTCGAGATTGATGCCGCCGGTGGGCATGAACTTGAGCTGGGGGAAGGGACCGGCGAAATTCTTCAGCATGTTGATGCCTCCGGACGCTTCCGCAGGAAAGAACTTGAGGACGGAAAGATTGCGGGCCAGCCCCTGTTCGATGTCGGACGGAGTGCATACGCCGGGCACGACAGGGACATTGTTCGCGACGCACCAATCGACCACCGACGGGTTGAAGCCCGGGGATACGATGTAGGTCGCGCCGGCGGCGACCGCTTTCTTGGCCAGATCGAGGCTGGTGACCGTACCCGCTCCGAGCAGCATCTGCGGGAACTTCGCGGCGATCCGCTTGATCGCTTCCTCCGCCGCGTCGGTTCTGAACGTGACCTCGGCGCAGGGCAGCCCCCCCTTGATCAAGGCTCCGGCCAAGCCTTCGGCCTTGCTTGCATCGTCGATCTTCACTACGGGAACCAGACCGATCTTGTGGACTTTTTCAAAAAATTCTTCGTACATGGAACACTCTCCTTTTCCTAGGCGTTGCAGGGATGCGGCAAAAGTCGTTCTTCCGGTCGTCCCAGTACAAGCCGATAGCAAATGATAGTTCATGATATCGTTCGATCATGGAACGGGACGCATGTCCACGTTCTCGATGATGAGTATAGCACGATGTCGCTGAAAATGGAACATTGTTTCAAAAAAATGTTGACAGATCGACACCTTGCCAATATCATTGATGCCGGAAGCAGGGGGAAGGTCCGCTGTTTTCCTTGGAAATGCAAATAGGAATAGTACATATGGAAGGAGGATATCCTCATGGGTAAGAAATTTGTCTCGTTCGGTGAAATCATGCTCCGTCTCAGGTCCCCTGAACATGAGCGGTTGTTCCAGTCTCCGGTCCTGGAGGCTACGTTCGGCGGAGGGGAGGCCAATGTCGCCGTCTCTCTGGCGATTTTCGGCGAGCACGCCCAGTTCGTTACGGCGCTTCCGGAGAACGCTGTCGGAGAAGCTGCGGTCCGCGAGCTGCGCAAATACGGGGTGGACGTTTCGGCGATCAACCGGACCAAGGGCGGCCGTGTCGGCATCTACTTCCTTGAGACCGGTGCGAACCAGCGGGCGAGCAACGTCGTGTACGACCGCGCGGGCAGTTCCATCGCCACCGCCAAGCCGGAGGATTTCGACTGGAAGGCGATCATGGCGGATGCCGGATGGTTCCATGTGACCGGCATCACTCCGGCCCTCAGCCAGAGCGCCGCCGACTGCGCGCTTGTCGCCATGCAGGCCGCCAAAGCCGCCGGCGCCACCGTCTCGATCGACCTGAACTATCGCAAGAAGCTGTGGAACTATGGCAAGAAGGCTCCCGAAGTGATGCGCGTTCTGGCCAAGTACGCCGATGTGATCATCGCAAACGAGGAGGATATCCAGAAATGCCTGGGCATCGAGGCGAACAGCGACGTCACGTCCGGAAAGCTTGATACCAAGGTCTACGAGGATCTCGCTTCGGAAGTGAAGAAGCAGTTCCCCAATGTTTCCGTCGTCGCGGTCACATTGCGCGAGAGCCACAGCGCCGACCACAACGGCTGGTCCGCGGCGCTTTCGGGCAGGACAGGGTTCTATCTTTCCAGGCGCTACGACATTACCGATATCGTCGACAGGGTCGGCGGCGGCGATTCCTTCGCGGCCGGCATCATCTACGGCCTGAGCAACTATGCCGACGACGAGCAGTACGCGATCGACTTCGCGGTCGCCGCCTCCTGTCTGAAGCATTCGATCAACGGCGATTTCAACCTTGCCCGCAAGAGCGAGGTCGAGGCTCTGTGCAAGGGCGACGGGAGTGGCCGGGTCCAGCGCTAGATTGTTCCGACCTGCATGTAGATACCGGATTTCATGGGACTGGAGTCGTTCCTGTGGAATCCGGTTTTTTATCGTTGCGTGACGATTGCTATCATGGGGACTTTTCCATAGGATATGAGAGAAACCATCACCTGGATCAGGAGAGAAAGCGGCCATGCCCACACTGTATTTGCTAGGAGATTCCACCTGTGCCCCGAAGAGCGACGATGTCCGTCCCGAGACGGGATGGGGGGAAAGATTTTCCCAATACCTTGCCCCGGGGTGGCGTCTGGAGAACCGTGCGGTCAACGGCCGAAGCACCCGGCAGTTTCTGCTGGAGGGGGATTTCGACCGCGTGGAGCGGGCTCTTCAGAGGTCGGACGCCGTGCTGATCCAGTTCGGGCACAACGAACCCAAGCCGGAACCGTGGCGGCGCACCGAACCATGGACTACGTTCCAGGACAATCTGCGGCGCATGATCGATGCGGTCCGAACGAAAGGCGCCCTGCCGTATCTTGCGACTCCTATCGCTCGTCGCAGATTTGCATGCATCGATGGTGTTTCCGTGCCGCAGGATACCCATGGCGAGTATCCGAAGGCGATGCTGACGCTTGCCCGGGAACTCGATGTTCCCTGCGCAGATATCACTGGTACGACGATGCGCTGGCTTGCTTCCGTAGGTGACGAGGAGTCGAAACGGTTTTTCATGAATTTTCCGGCAGGGATGTATCCGAAATATCCCGAGGGACGGTCGGACGATACCCATCTGAGCGCAGAAGGCGCCGAAGCCGTCGCCCGTCTGGTCGATGAGACGTTCGGCGATATGGACCCGATTCCCCCGTTCCTCTACTGCAGCCGTTGTAGCGCCATCCGTGGCGGTCGGTTCTGATAGCTCGTCCTTGGAAAGCGGAATAACGGAGCCTGCCCGAGTTCCATTCCCGATTATCGGACGTCGTACCCCAGGAGCTCCGAGAGGCGCCGGCATGCTTGCTTGATCATCTCCACCGTCAGGTCGAATCCGTTGTGTTCGAACCGGAAGATCGGCCATGAGACGCTCATGGCGGCGATGACCTTGCCCGTGTAGTCCCGGACCGGAGCTCCGATGCAGACGATCCCCGGCTCGTGTTCCTCGTTGTCCATCGCCCAGCCACGTTCCTTGATCGTCGCCAGTTCGGAACGCAGTTCCTGTGCGGTACGGATCGTATTCGGCGTGAACGGCTTGAGCTGACGTCCCGCGAGATATTCGTCAACAGCCTTGTCCGGCATGTCGGACAGGAGGATCTTGCCGATCGCCGTACAGTACAGCGGAATCATCTTGCCCACGCGCGAATACATCCGCAGGGTATAGGAGGACTCCTTCTTCAGCACATATACGGCGTGGTCGTCCTCCAATATCCCCATGTGGACCGTTTCGCCGAGGTTCTCGCACAGCAGTTCGGCCAGCGGTTGCGCGAGGTTGATCAGGTCAAGATGCTCCAGCCCGTGCGAACCGATGGAGAACATCTTCAACGTCAGCGAATACCGGTCTCCCGGGTCGCGATAGACGTAGCCGAGATTCACAAGCGTAGAAAGAAACCGAAGAAGCGTGGCCTTCGGCAGTTCCGTTTCCTTCGCCAATTGCTCGAGATTGATGCTCGAATGACGAGCCAGTCTCTCCAGGATGGTGATCGTGCGCACTACCGAGCTGATCTGCTTGTCGGAACCGAACTGTTCCAGTTCTTCGGTCTCTTTCCTGTTCACTTGCGACGCTCCGTGTATCGGGTCGATCCGCGGATCGACCCGGTCGCCTATCCTTCGAAATACGCCTTGGCGTTTCCGAACGAAATATTCTGTACCATCTCACCCAGCATGTCAATGTCGTTCGGGACTTCTCCGTCCTCGACCCACGTGCCGAGAATGTTGCACAGGATCCTGCGGAAGTATTCATGACGAGGATAGGAGAGGAACGACCTGCTGTCGGTCAGCATGCCGACGAATCGGCCCAGCAGCCCGACGTTCGCCAGGATCTTCATCTGATCCTCCATGCCGTCCCTGTGATCGCAGAACCACCATGCCGAGCCGAGCTGCATCTTGCCCGGAATCCCGTCCTGATAGCAGCCCATCAGCGTCGCCAGCGGATAGTAGTCCTTCGGATTGAGCGTATAGAGGATCGTCTTGGGAAGCGCATTGTCCATCGACATCGTATTGAGCAGCGCGCTGAGGTTCTGCGACATCGGCAGATCGTGGGATGCGTCGTAGCCGGTGTCGGGGCCGAGTAGCTTGAACATCCGCGAGTTGTTGTCGCGGATCGAGGCGAAGTGCAGCTGCATCGCGATATCTCGCTTTGCGTACGCCTTTGCCAGCGCGACCAGGACATGGGTCCTGTAGGCGTCGATTTCTTCAGCGGTCAGCGAAGCGCCGTCCATCTTCTTTGCGAAGATCGCTTCCGTCTCGGCCTCGCTCTTACTGACGAACGGAGCGTAGGCAAGGGCATGGTCGCTCGCCTTGCAACCGAGCGAGACAAAGAAGTCGAGACGCTGTTCCAGCGCGGCGATCACGTCGGCTACCGATTTGATCCGGATGCCGGCGGCCTTGCCGAGCTTGGCGATGTAGTCGGCGAAATCGACCTTGTCGATGTTCAGCGCCTTGTCCGGCCGGAAGGAGGGAATGACCTTCGCCGGACATTTGCCTTCCGAAGCGATCACCTGGTGGTAGTGCAGGTCGTCGGCCGGATCATCGGTCGTCCCCACCGCATAGACGTTGAACTTCTTCATGATGCCGAATACGGAAAGTTCGGGGTCGCTGGCGAACTTTTCGTTGGCGATCCGGTAGATTTCCGGCGCGTTCTTGCGGTTGAGCACCAGATCGATGCCGAAGTACCGCTGCAACTCCAGATGGGTCCAGTGGAACAGCGGGTTGCCGACCAGTTGCTCCATTGTGCCGGCCCAGGCGTAGAACTTCTCGTACGGATCGGCATCCTTTCCGGTGACCAGCTGTTCCGGAACCCCGTTGGCGCGCATCATCCTCCACTTGTAGTGGTCTCCGCCCAGCCATGCGTCGGTGATCGTCGTAAAGCGCTTGTCCGTGGCGATCTCCTGGGGAATCAAGTGGCAATGGTAGTCGAAGATCGGCTGCGAAGCCGCATAATCGTGATACAGTGTCTGGGCGGTCTTGTTGCCCAGCATGAAATGTTCATCCATAAACTTCTTCATAGTATTACTCCATCCTTGAATAGCGAGATTTCGGCATATCCGTTCTGCTCGTTCTTCGTTCGATAGACTCCCGAAGCGGTATCGGCAATCAATTTGATGAAATCAGCCGTCACAAGGGCATCATCCTCATGCAGCAGCCTTCCTGCGTTGAAATCGATCCAGCTGGGTTTCTTTTCCGCCAGCATGGTGTTGCTCGCCACCTTCACCGTCGGCACCGGAGCGCCGAGGGGGGTGCCCCGTCCGGTGGTAAAGAGGATCACGTGAGCTCCTGCTGCGGTCAGCGCCGTGGTGGATACGATGTCGTTGCCCGGTCCGCTGAGCAGGTTGAGACCCGTATGGGCTACCTGCTCCCCGTAACCGAGGATCGCCTCCACGGGGGCGTGGCCCCCTTTCTGAACGCAGCCGAGGCTCTTGTCCTCCAGCGTGCTGATACCGCCGGCCTTGTTGCCCGGCGATGGGTTTTCATAGACGACCTGCTCGTGCTTGACGAAGTACTGCTTGAAGTCGTTGATCAGCTTGACCGTCTGTTCATAGGTCCGCCTGTCGACGCAACGGTTCATCAGCATCTGTTCCGCCCCGAACATTTCTGGAACTTCGGTAAGGATTCCCGTTCCGCCCATAGCGGTCAGGGCGTCGCAGAACCGTCCGACGAGAGCGTTCGCGGTAATGCCGCTGAACCCGTCCGAACCGCCGCACTTGAACCCGACGACCAGGCGGCTCATCGGCACCGGGGTGCGCACGTCTTTCGCGGCGGTATGCGCCAGTTCGGTCAACATCCGCTTGGCGGCCTCGACCTCATCCTCCACTTCCTGGGCGACGAGGAACTTGACCCTGTCCGGATCGACTGGGCCGACCAGTTCCTTGAACGACGGCATGGTGTTGTTCTCGCAGCCGAGGCCGAACACCAGCACGCCGCCCGCATTGGGGTGGTGCACCAAGTCGGCGAGGATCGTACGAGTCGCTTCGTGGTCCTCTCCCATCTGGGAGCACCCGTACGGATGTGCCCAGACATGGATTCCGTCGATCGGCAGATCGGAGAATTCCTGTTTTGCCCAGCTGACCAGATGTTCGGAAATCTGATTGACGCAGCCGACAGTCGGAACGATCCATAGCTCGTTGCGCACTCCGATCCGGCCGTCGGGCCGCTCGTACGCCATGATGGTCGGGACTTTGCCCTCCCATTCCTTGCGCCGCTTCTCAGCTTCGGCCAGGCAGGCTTTCGCCGCCGCCTCGTCGTAGTGGTATTCGGCGCTTTCCGACAGCAATGTCCTGATGTTGTGGGCATGGACATGGCTGCCGGCGGGGATATCTTCCTTTGCCGCACCGATCGGATATCCGTACTTGATCACCGGATCGCCTTTCTTCAGGTCCACGAGGGAGATCTTGTGCCCCGCGGGGATGTCCGTGACGACAGTCAGCTTCTGCCCTGCGACTTCGACCACTTCTCCCTTTGAAAGGGGTTCGATCGCCACGGCCACCGAATCGTTCGGATGTATCTTCAGCACTTTGTTCGCTTGCATGGTCTCTCCTTGAGGCCGTTTCCAGCCGTTTCTTTGCTGTTTTTCGGCCGTTTCAGGCCATCTTCTGGCCAGATCCTTTTACAGGACGCTTTGCATCGTCGCCTGTATGCCGTCGGTCCAGATGCGGGCGAGGTAGTCGGCGACCATCGCTTCAAGCCCCGGAACCTTGGTCAGATCCTGACCCCACCATGAGCTTTCCGACAGAATGCCCTTCGCCAGCCGAGCCGCTTTGGCGGAAGCATCGCCCCCTTCGCCGTACAGTTGTGCGAACCGGGCGAGGACCTCCGGGCTGTCCTGGATCAGATAGGTCTGTCCGTTGCGATCGCCTTTCAGCGCCGCGCCATCCTTCTCCGTGCCCTGGTAGAACGAGATCAGTGCCGCCAGAGAGAAGACCAGACGCTTGGGCAACGTGCCTTTCTTGTCCAGATAGCCGAGCAGGGAAGGCAGATCCCGGGTCTTGAACTTGCTGGTGGAGTTGAGGGAGATCGACATCAGCAGATGGCGGATATACGGATTGGCGAACCGCTCCAGCACATCCTCCGCATATTTTTCCAGCTCGGCCTTGTCGCCGTCCATCGACGGAATGATCTCTTCGAAGATTCCCTTGCGCATGAACGAGTAGACCATCTGATCCTTGATGCATTCCTCGACGGTATCCAGGCCCGCCTGATGCGCGGCGAGCACCGTCATGGTGTGGGCTCCGTTGAGGATCCTCACCTTACGGGTGCGGTAGAAGCTCATGTCGTCGGTCCATACGACGTTCAGTCCAGCCTTGTCGAACGGCAGTTCGTCGCCATGGAAGTTCTTGTGGCATTCGATCACCCACAGGTGGAAGATCTCGGCCGCGTCGAGCAGGTTGTCCTTGTAGCCGAGCTTCTGGCACAACGCATCGGCCTCTTCTCGCGGATATCCCGGCACGATCCGGTCGACCAGACTGTTGCAGAAGTCGCACGCCTGTTCGACCCATGTCGTGAACGCTTCCTCCAGCTTCCATTCCTTTGCGTACTGCAGGACGATCCGCTTGAGCGTATCGCCGTTCTTGTCGATCAG
>Ga0172378_10000069_pt1 | contig 70669 bp, 59 predicted proteins | sample GrowelOW332metaG_FD_119755 | JGI IMG/M metagenome (GOLD analysis project Ga0172378, IMG submission 119755) | Groundwater microbial communities from an aquifer near a municipal landfill in Southern Ontario, Canada - Pumphouse #3_1 metaG | ecosystem: Environmental > Aquatic > Deep subsurface >... | reverse complement strand
ATTCGAACCTACGACCCCCTGGTCCCAAACCAGGTGCACTACCAGGCTGTGCTATGCTCCGCTTTAGGTGTGGGGTGAATGACGGGATTCGAACCCGCGACAACTGGAATCACAATCCAGGGCTCTACCAACTGAGCTACATCCACCACAATAAAGCTTTTTAGATTCTAAATACCAAGCAACCAAATGGCGCGCCTGACAGGATTCGAACCTGTGACCATCCGCTTAGAAGGCGGATGCTCTATCCAACTGAGCTACAAGCGCTTAACTGATGTTACCATCATTTGGCCTTGAAGAATTGGTCGGAGCAGTAGGATTCGAACCTACGACCCCCTGGTCCCAAACCAGGTGCACTACCAGGCTGTGCTATGCTCCGATTCATCTCAGCTTTTCGTATCGAACATCTCATTCGGTACGGTGTGCATTTTAGGCGTGACGTGCGGACACGTCAACACCTATATTTAAAAAAACTCAAAAAAACACATCAAACGTCTAAATAACCAACGATTATGGGCTTTGTCTGGGATTTTTTACTAGTTTTCAACGTTTTAACTGTGCACTAAAGGCCAACATTCGATCAAGTGGCACTTTGGCACGCTGCGCTAAAGCCGGATCAACATGGATTTCTTGGTCGCCACGTTGTAAAACTTGCAAAATACCATCTAATTCATTCATGGCCATCCATGGACAATGTGCACATGAACGACACGTTGCACCTTCACCTGCTGTTGGGGCTTCAATTAGGATCTTATGTGGTACAGCTTGTTGCATTTTGTAGAAAATGCCGCGGTCAGTAGCCACAATTAAGCGCTCATGCGGTAAAGTTTGTGCCGCTTTAATCAGTTGTGAGGTACTTCCCACTGCATCGGCCACCTCTACCACAGACAGTGGTGATTCTGGATGTACCAACACTGCTGCATCTGGATAGATGGCTTTCATGTTTTCAATGCCGCGAGCACGAAATTCTTCATGCACAATACAAGCACCATCCCAAAGCAACATCTCAGCACCCGTTTTTTGCTGAATATAACGTCCTAAATGCTGATCGGGTGCCCAAATGATTTTTTCACCTAAGCTATCTAAGTGTTCAATAATTTCTACCGCACAGCTTGACGTTACCACCCAATCAGCACGGGCTTTAACCGCAGCTGAGGTATTGGCATATACCACGACTGTATGATCAGGATGCTGATCACAAAATTCTGCGAATTCTTTTTCAGGACAACCGAGATCAAGTGAACACGTCGCTTCTAAGGTTGGCATGAGAATAGTTTTTTCAGGCGATAAAATTTTTGAGGTTTCACCCATAAATTTAACGCCAGCCACCACCAAAGTTTGCGCACTATGATCACGACCAAAACGTGCCATTTCCAATGAATCAGACACACAACCACCGCTGAGCTCTGCTAACTCTTGCACTTCAGGATCACAATAGTAATGCGCCACTAAAACTGCATCGCGTTTTTTTAACTCGGCAAGAATTTGGGCAAATTTTTCTTGCTTGACTGCTTCAGACATTTGAGCTGTCTTTGGCTCACCTAGGCGATCCAAATGCGCTTGCACAATACTTTTTGCTTCATTGGCAATTAGATTGGTCGCATTGTTCATAGTGTGTTCCCTACATAAAGGCTTGTTGCTAAGCCTGATTGGTCAAACCTGATCAAAATGGCATCATGCTTTTTTGACCAGTGAGTAAAAAATAACAGTGATAAAAAAGCCTCACGAGTGAGGCTGATCATACAAAATACTATTACGAACGATAGTCGGCGTTGATTTTGACGTAGTCGTAAGATAAATCACAGGTATAGACGGTATCTTTGGCATCGCCACGACCCAAAGCCACACGAATGGTGATTTCAGATTGCGCCATCACGCGTGAACCTGCTTCTTCGGTATAGTCTTCTGCAGCACCACCATCTTTACAGATTTGTACGTCATCTAACCACACTTGGATTTTTTCAACGTCTAAATCCTTAACGCCAGCATAACCAATGGCCGCTAAAATACGCCCCCAGTTTGGATCTGAAGCAAACAGTGCGGTTTTTACCAATGGCGAATGCGCAATGCTATAGGCAATATCACAACATTCTTGGGTATTGTGACCGCCTTCAACCGCAACAGTAATAAACTTGGTTGCACCCTCACCGTCACGTACAATCAGCTGGGCAAGACGTTTCATAATACGGGTTAAAACTTCAGCCACTTGCGCATAACGTGGGTCAGTGCTTGAACTAATTTCTACGCCACCAGCTTGCCCTGTTGCTGCAAAAACACATGAATCATTGGTTGAGGTATCACCATCAATGGTAATCCGGTTAAAGGATTGATTCACGGCTGTTGATAGCAGCTGTTGCACTAAGTCACGCGCAATTGGGGCATCAGTTGCCACAAAGCCAAGCATGGTCGCCATATTTGGACGAATCATGCCCGCACCTTTAGAAATACCGGTCATAGTGTAGGTGATGCCATCCAGCTCAAACTGCTCAGATGCACCTTTGGGCGTGGTATCTGTGGTCATAATACCGGTTGCTGCATCAAGCCATGCGTCATTTTTTAAGCTATCTAATGCGGTTTGTAGACCTGCCAACACACGCGGCACAGGTAACTGCTCACCAATCACACCAGTTGAAAACGGTAAAATTTCTGCTTTACTGACACCGGCTAATTCAGCCAATTTTTCGCAAGTCGCTTGAGCATTAGCCATACCAATTTTGCCTGTGCCCGCATTGGCATTACCCGTATTAATCACTAAATAACGCGGATTAGTTTCTTGTAAGTGTGCTTTAGACACATGTACAGGTGCAGCACAAAACGCATTTTGGGTAAATACACCGGCTACATTGGTCCCTTGGCTAAATTCAAAAATGACAAGGTCACGTCGATTCTGATAACGCACATACGCTTCAGCCGAACCAATTTTTACCCCTTGCACCACATGCATCTGTGGCATTGCTACGTCACCGACTGCCATTTTTAAACTTCCAATTTGGTTTTATATGAAAAACACAGCTTATTAGATATTGATAAAAAAATCGAGTCTTTAAAGCGAAATGCAGTTTTTTATGAACCAATAAAAAAGCCAGTCGATTGACTGGCCTTGTATATATTAAACGCGTTATTTAGCAGCATCTAAGAGTGCTTGCTTGGCTTTTTGCTGACTCTCTACAGATAAAGCCGGATTAGCTGCCACAATGCGTTCAGCATTAGCGCTATTGGCTGCGACAATCGCTTGAGTTTGCAACACAATCGGATTATTGTCATTGTTAAAGGTATAGCTAATGCCAGTACGTGGGCTAATGACAGTCACTTGATGATCTTTGACAATTGCTTGCGCAGTTTGTGGGCCAATCGCTGCTTTCACTTTTTCAGGTGTAGTGGTCAGTTGCTCAGCCAAAGCCAAGGTTGGCAGGCTTGCTAAAATAACTAAACCAATTTTTAATGCTTTTTTCATTGTATTGTCCATAGATTTTAAATCAGTCATTAAATAACATTGAATTGCACCGACTGCAAATACTATTCACCAGACCATAAAAAAGCCACTCAAATAGAGTGGCTTTTTAAAGCATAAAATTAAATTTTACCGTGGCATTGCTTATACTTTAAGCCTGAACCACATGGACATGGCGCATTACGGCTTGCAGGGGCTGCAAAAGTTTCAACTTGCGTTTGCTCAAACTGCGCATCAACCACAGGTTGTGATTCATTGACTAAGTTCAGTTGTAACGCGGCTGCTTGTGCCTCTGCTTGCGCCTGTTGTTGCGCTTCCATCTCAGCAATTTCTTCAGGTGTTGGTACATGAATACGCGATAAATCTGTCACCACATCAGATTTAATCACCGCCAGCATGCTGACAAACAAGTTGAAGGCTTCTTTTTTGTATTCTTGCTCAGGATTTTTCTGTGCATAACCACGTAAATGAATCCCTTGGCGCAAGTAATCCATGGCTGCCAAATGCTCTTTCCAATGACGATCCAGTGAACTTAAAGTAAAGTGACGCTCAAGCATAGCTGCTGAATCGGCACCCATTTGTTCACGACGTGTATTATAACGGGCAACCACTTCATTGGTGACGCGGCGCGCTAGCCCTTCTTCATCTAAACGGCGATCTTGCTCAAGCCATTGCTGAATTGGTAAGTCAATCGAGAATTCTTCACGTAAAGCCGCTTCTAAACCTGGCACATCCCATTGATCATGAATTGACTCAGGTGGAATATAGGTTTCAATTACACCTTTCATCACTTCACGATGCATTTCTTCTAAATAGGCATGCAGTGAGCTTTCTGCCAAAATATCATCACGTTGAGAATAAATGATCTTACGTTGTTCGTTATTCACGTCATCGTATTTGAGCAGGTTTTTACGAATGTCAAAGTTACGCGCTTCTACTTTACGCTGTGCGTTTTCAATCGAGCGTGACACCATTTTGTGCTCAATCGCTTCATCTTCTGAAAGCCCCATGGCCTTCATCATATTCACCACACGATCGCCTGCGAAAATACGCATCAAATCATCTTCAAGTGATAAATAGAAACGCGACACACCCGGGTCACCTTGACGACCAGCACGACCACGTAATTGGTTGTCAATACGACGTGATTCGTGACGTTCTGAACCAATAATGTGTAAACCACCCGATGCCAACACCGCTTCGTGGTTTTTCTCCCACTCTGCACGTAACCGTGCTTCATCGTCGCTGGTTGGGTTTTCAATTTTAGCAAGTAACGCTTTCCAGTTACCACCAAGTAAAATATCGGTACCACGACCGGCCATATTGGTGGCAATGGTCACAGCACGCGGCGCACCGGCTTGCGCAATAATATCGGCTTCACGCTCATGCTGTTTGGCATTGAGTACTTCGTGATGAATACCCGCTTCTTTGAGCTTGTCAGATAAAATTTCTGAGGCATCAATGGTGGCTGTACCAATCAAAATTGGCGCAACGCCTGCTTCATGAATACGCTGAATTTCTTGAATAATCGCGTTATATTTACCTTCACGATTGAGGTAAATTAAATCGTCATGGTCTTTACGTACCATTGGGCGATGCGTTGGAATTAATACAACATCTAAGCCATAAATTTCCTTCATTTCCGCAGCTTCAGTATCGGCAGTACCGGTCATCCCTGAGAGCTTTTTATATAAACGGAAATAGTTTTGGAAAGTCGTGGTGGCAAGCGTTTGGTTTTCAGGTTGAATTTCTAAACCTTCTTTGGCTTCTACCGCTTGGTGTAAACCTTCCGACCAACGACGACCCGGCATAGTACGACCGGTGTTTTCATCCACAATGATCACTTCGCCATCATGGATAATATATTGCACATTACGCTGATACAGGAAATGGGCACGAATTGCCGCTGTTACATGATGCACAAGGTTTAAGTTGGCAGCTGAATATAAGCTTTCGCCTTCTGCCAATAAGCCCATAGCAATCAGTTCTTGTTCAACCGTTTCATAACCAATTTCAGTCATTTCAACAGAACGTTGCTTTTCATCAATCCAAAAATGGCCGCCATCGGCTACTTTTTCTTCTTTTTGTGGGCTAAGTTTAGGTGGAATGCTGTTAATTGCCGCATAAAGCTGCGATGAGTCATCACTTTGACCTGAAATAATCAAAGGTGTACGCGCCTCATCAATTAAGATCGAATCGACCTCATCAATAATGGCATAAGTTAAACCACGCTGCTTTTTCTCCTCAAGTGCAAACACCATGTTGTCACGTAAGTAGTCAAAGCCAAATTCGTTATTGGTACCATAAGTAATATCGGCACGATAGGCTTGCGCTTTTTCGGTTGGGTCTTGCATGGAGTAAATCACGCCAATACTTAAACCTAAAAACTCAAATAAAGGACGGTTTAATTCAGCATCACGTTGCGCCAAGTAGTCGTTGACGGTAATCACGTGCACACCTTGACCACTTAAGGCATTTAAATACGATGCCAAGGTACCCATTAAGGTTTTACCTTCACCGGTACGCATTTCTGCAATTTTACCTTCGTGCAAGGTAATACCACCAATGAGCTGTACATCATAGTGGCGCATGCCCATGACACGTTTACCGGCTTCACGACATACCGCAAAAGCTTCAGGCAAGAGTTGGTCGAGGCTTTCACCCTTGTTATAACGTTGTTTGAATTCTTGGGTTTTTGCAGATAAGTCTGCATCGTTTAAGGCAGATATCGTCGGCTCGAGCGCATTAATCTTATCTACGATTTTACGCATGCGTTTGAGTTCACGCTCATTTTTGGTACCGAAGATTCCTCCGATCAGACTTGCCAACATGAATAGACTCTCTAAATCTTGCTTGTCAAAAGAAAAAAATTGTTGTTAAGCGTTATTATGGTGCTAGAAATTTCAAGTACAAGGCTTTTCCACCGTGCTTGACAAAAAAAATATGCGCCTAACATTTAAAATGGCTGTATTTAAAATGAAAAAGGACTCATCCATGATGGATGAATCCTTAACTGAAAGACCATGCTTATTTAGCGCTGATCTAATGGTACCCAATCAATCACCCAAGCAGATTTAGTATTTAAGCTAGGATCCGAGTTGACCTTTTTACGCAAATCATCAGCAGCTTCACGGTCTTTAGCAGGACCGACCATAATCCTTACCCCTTTTGAGGTTGGACTTTTGGTGACTTTATAGCCTTGCGCACTTAATTTGGCTGCTATGGCATCTGCATTGGCTTGGTTGGCCGCTAATGCAACTTGTACCATCCATTTGCCATTTGGTTTACCTTCTTTTTTACTCTCAGCTTTTTTCGCTTCTTCGGCTTTGCGCTTTTCTTCTGCCTTACGTTTTTCCTCAGCTTTTTTAGCCTCTTCGGCTTTACGCTTCTCTTCCGCTTTTTTGGCATCATCAGCTTTACGTTTTTCTTCGGCTTTTTTGGCTTCTTCGGCCTTACGCTTTTCTTCGGCTTTTTTATCAGCTTCTAGCTTGCGTTTTTCTTCGGCTGTCTGCTCAGCAGTTTTTTTCTCTGCTTGGGCTTTTTTAGCCTCTTCGGCTAAACGTTTTTGCTTGGCTTTATCATCTTCCACCAATTCAGGTGGAATATTGTCTGAACTTTGCTGACTGGCACGATGTGCATTTAAAGCGGCATATTCTTCAGCTGCTTTACGTGCAGCTTCAGCTTCAGCCTGTTGTTGCATGGCCAAAAACTCAGCTGCACGCGCTTCTTGCTCTGCTACAGCTTGCTCACGGGCACGGCGTTGTTCTGCCAACAAGCGCTGTTCTGTGGCTACATCAACGGTTAAAGGTTGCAGTTGCACCACCGGCTCGGCATCATTTGGCATGCTTGGCTTTTGTTGCACTTGTTCCACTAAATCTGAGCTACGAATATTGTTTTGGTGGATTTCTTCTTTGCCTTTAAGCAACAGTGCCGCTAACAGCACACCCCCACCAAGTAAAACAACACCACCCATTAAGCGTTGTTTGTTATTCATTGACATTCTTGCAAATACTCCCATACCGCTTCTAAGGTATGAAATGAACCACATACCAAAATCAGCTGATTATTGTTTGTTTCATCGAGCGCTGATTTAAAAGCTAATTTTACACTGTCAAAATGCTGCACGTTGTTAAACCTAAGTGCCGTATCTAATTGCGCTAAAGGCGCGGCACGTGGCACATCAAGTGCTGCAATTTTCCACAAAGCGATATGATCTTTCAACAGTTCTGTGACAGATTGAATGTCTTTATCGGTCAACATTGAAAAAACACTGACCACTTCAGCGTATTGCGGGTGATGCACGCGGTATTGTTTTAATTGTTTAAGTAAAAATTCAACGCCATGTGGATTGTGACCGGCATCAAAAATCACGGTTTTACCTTGAATTTGACGTACTTCAAAACGACCTTGCAATTTAGCGTTTTGAATGCCTTCACTTAAAGCTGCATGAGTGATGTTCAAATTGCTGGCCAATACAGCCGCAACCGCTGTTGAAATATTATCAAGTGCTAAAGCACCTGTAGGTAATTTTAAAGTGGTGGCACTTGAGGCAAAATTCCATGTTTGCGCGTTGTCATCCATAGAATAAAAATAATCACGATTGAGTGCATAAAGCTCTGCATGACATTCTTTTGCTTTATCGGCAATCGCTTGAGGTAATTCTTGCTGACCGCCAAAAACGACAGGAATATTGGCACGTATAATACCGGCTTTTTCAAAGGCAATTTTTTCAATCGTATCGCCTAACCAATCGGTGTGATCTAAACCAATATTGGTAAGCACTGCTACATTAGGATTGACCACATTGACCACATCTAGACGTCCACCTAAGCCGACTTCTAACACCCAAACATCGCAATTTTTATGCTTAAAAATCACAAACGCCGCAAGTGTGGTGGCCTCAAAAAAAGAAAGGCTTAAACCACATTCACGGCGTGCTTGATCCACTTGTACAAATGCTTGCACCAAACTTTGATCATCAACTTCTACACCACCTAATTTAACCCGCTCATTAAAACGGTAAATATGCGGTGATTGATAAAGACCCACATCATAGCCAGCTGCTTTTAAAATTGCAGCTAAAGTGGTGGTGGTGGAGCCTTTACCATTGGTGCCCGCCACGGTAAACACTGTGGCCTGTGGATTAACCACGCCGAGCTTTTCAGCCACGGGAATCACGCGTTCTAAGCCTAAATCTATACCGGTGACGTGAACATGGCCCCAATAATCGAGCCATGTTGCTAAAGAATCTGTTGCAAGTGGAGCTTGTGTGTTCAAGGTAAGTTCATTAATTTCGTAACGATGCGATATACAGTATCACGTAATGCATGACGATGAACAATTTGATCGACTACACCATGCTCAAGTAAATACTCAGCACGTTGGAATGGTTCTTGTAAGGTCTCACGTACCGTTTGCTCAATTACACGTTTACCTGCAAAACCAATCATGGCTTTAGGTTCAGCAATATGCACATCACCAAGCATGGCTAAAGATGCCGTTACACCACCATAAACTGGATGCGTTAACACCACGATATACGGTAAACCTGCATCTTTAAGGCGTTGAATGGCGGCTGAGGTACGTGCCATTTGCATTAAAGACAACATGCCTTCTTGCATACGTGCGCCACCAGAAGCTGCAAAGCACACCAAGGCTTGACGATCTTGAATGGCTTTTTCAGCAGCTTGAACAAAACGGTCACCTACGACAGTTCCCATTGAACCACCCATAAAGTCAAACTCAAAGGCACAAGCGATCATTGGCAAGTTTTTTACTAAGCCTTGCATCACCACTAAAGCTTCAGTTTCACCAGTTTTCTTTTGCGCTTCAGCCATACGATCTGGATAGGCTTTGCTATCAACAAAATTGAGTGGGTCTTTGGCTTGGAATTCTTGACCGAGTTCAGTTTGCACTTGATCAAAGAACCAAGTTAAACGCTCACGCGCTTTCATACGCAAATGTTCATCACATTGTGGGCACACATAGGCATTAAATGCCATGGCAGTACGGGTCACTAAAGCATGACATTCAGTACACTCAACCGTAGGTTCAGTCGATGTTGCTTTAAAGGTTTGTTGTTCATCGGGAAGATGGATACCTGGTACACCGCGCTCAGTCCACGGCGTCGATGGGCTAAGAACTTTCCCTGCTTTCACTTGTTGATTCATACTAACTCATCGAGCGCAGCTCGAAGCTCCTTGACTTTATTAACCGTTTCAATCACGGCTTGTTCTGGCGCTAAAGTGGCAAATTGTTTCACAAAAGCACTGCCCACAATCACCGCATCTGCGGCAACGCCCATAGCTTTGGCTGAGGCAGCATCGCTGATACCAAAACCTACACCTACAGGAACATCAGTGATGGCTTTAATTTTTTCAATACGATTTGCAGCTTCCGAGACATCTAAAGTAGCCGCCCCTGTCACCCCTTTTAATGACACATAGTAAATAAAACCACGTGCATGTTGCGCTACATAAGCAATACGTTCATCCGTTGAAGTCGGTGCAAGTAAGAAAATTTGATCCATGTCGTATTTTTTTAATACAGCATTAAAATCATCCGCTTCTTCTGGTGGTAAATCCACCAACAATACGCCGTCTACACCACACTCATGCGCTGTTGCGACAAACTGTTCATAGCCAATCACTTCTACAGGATTTAAATAACCCATTAACACCACAGGTGTGCTGCTGTCTTTTTCACGAAATGCTTTGACCATATTCAACGCATCCAAGGTATTGGTCCCGCCTGCTAAAGCACGCTCAGCGGCCAAAGCAATCACGGGACCATCGGCCATTGGATCGGAAAATGGTAAACCCAATTCAATCACATCTACGCCTGCGTCCACCATCTGATGTAATAAATCAACAGTGACTTCGGGATGCGGATCTCCGGCCATCACATAAGAAACTAAAGCTTTTTGCTGTTGTGATTTCAGCTTGGCAAATCGGCTGGCTAAACGTGACATAGGGTTGTACTTTCCTTGAGTATTTAAACGGAGGCTTAGGTTTTGTATGAATACAAGACACAAGCATTGTAACGCTATTTTTTACTGCTTGGGTAGCGTACTTAAGGTACACATACACGAGGTGTTTTTGGGGTTTTTCATCAGAACAAACCTATGTGCTACATTTACTAATATTTGCTTTTTTTTCTCAATGATCAAAGATGCCTAATTTTAGCTTTTAAAAAATTGCCTTGATTTCAATCAACTGGGCCGAATTTATAAAAATCTCATATAAAAAGCCAAGTTAGCATTTACATTTAAATTTGCAGCAAATAGCAAAAGCTGTTTTATACTAGGCATATTCTTGTATATTTTTTTATCTCCCTATGACCTCCCAAACCATCTCGGCAGTGCCAGCACGTATGTTGGCACTGTTACCACTTATTGTTTTTTTAGCCATTTTTTTAGGTAGTGGCATTTATCACAGCCTCATTGGCTCTGAATTTGCCTTCTACCAAATGAAAGCACCCGTTGCTGCTATTCCTGCGTTAATTTTGGCTGTGTTGTTATATCGCGGTCCCATTAATGAAGGGATTGAAACCTTACTCAAAGGCGCCAGCCATCCCAATTTAATTTTAATGTTTATGGTGTTTATGTTGGCAGGAGCCTTTGCCAGCGTCAGTAGTGCCATTGGTAGCGTAGACGCCACAGTACAATTGGGCTTGTCGATGATTCCGCCCAGCTTTGTGTTACCTATGCTATTTTTAATTGCTGCATTTATTGCCACCGCGATGGGCACCTCAATGGGAACCATTGCCGCTTGTGCGCCAATTGCTTTTGGTTTTTCACAAGCCACCGACATTGCGGCAGTTTATGCCATTGGTGCTGTGGTTGGCGGAGCGATGTTTGGGGATAATTTATCCATGATTTCAGACACCACCATTGCGGCCACCACCAGCCAAAAAGTGCAACTTCGCGATAAGTTTCGGGTCAATGTATGGATTGCTGTGCCTGCAGCCTTGGCGACTATGCTGATTTACTTTTTCTTAAGTCAATCGTCTAATGCACTTGAATATAAAGACTTTAATGCATGGTTAATTGTGCCTTATGTGGCAGTATTTGCTTTAGCTTTTAGCCGTTTGCATGTGTTGGCTGTACTCACGATTGGTGTATTGCTGTCTGCGTTGATGGGTTTGTTGATCCAACCTGATTTAGATATCTTTAAAATTAACAATGCTGCCTACGACGGTTTTGTCGGGATGTTTGAAGTGGCCTTGTTATCGATGTTTTTAGGCGGCTTATCAGCGCTGATGCAACGTGAAGGTGGCTTACAATGGCTGATTGAACGCATTTATCAACTGACTAGTGCTTTTAAAGTCGGACGTCAACGTGCCGGTGAAATTGGGATTAGTTTGTTGGTGGTGTTTGCCAATTTATTTGTCGCCAACAATACTGTTGCGATTATTTTATCTGGCGATATGGCACGTGAAGTGGCTAAAGAATATGGGGTTGACCCAAAACGTGCCGCAGCCTTAATGGACATTTTTTCATGTGTGATTCAAGGTTTAATTCCTTATGGTGCACAACTTTTATTGGCCTGCTCAATTGCCAAGATGTCCCCGGTGGAATTGATTAGTAGTGTGTATTATTGCTGGGTGTTGGCGATTTTTGCAAGCATCGCCATTGTGCTACGTTATCCACGTTTAAAAACAGCTTAAAAAAAGCGACCTTCGGGTCGCTTTTTTGGCTTTAAAGTTTACGCGCATGTTGCTCAAAAATGCCATATTCGACATTTAAAGTAATCATGCGCTGATTGATTGTAATTTGCCCACTGATTTTGCTTTGCCATTGTTTAAATTGACTACTGCTAAAACGGAAATTAACTTTTTCTGAGCGTGACCATGTATTTTCAATGCGTAGCTCTATACCTGTATCTTGACTACGTACTTGCCAAGCACCATCATCTAGCTGCTGAAATATCACCTCGCCCAAAGGATAGAGCACACCATCTAACCATAGACTGTTGTCAGTACTGGCATGCTCGCCTTGGCTTAAGCTTAAACCGACCCGATGCTGGCCTTGCCACCAAAAATTACAGCTTAACCAAAACCATGTGGTTTCAGCTTTAAAAAAGCCACAGGTGTCATCTAAACTGGCAAAGGTTTTGGCATTAAATTGAATCGCTTTGGACTGTTTATCCAAAAAATAACCTTCACAGCCTAAAGTCGTCAGCTTTTGGGTATATAACCAGCCATGTTGCCCCACAGCATGACAAGTACTCAAGGGATCAGTCCCTGCGCAAAAAATACGTGCGCTTAGTTTAATTTCACCATATTTGCTAACACGGATATAACGCACGCCATTGGCATGATCAATAGTCAACTCAAATGGTGATTTATGAAAATGGCTTTGATTAAATAAGGGTTGTTCATCAAGTTGCGTGTTGCGTGCCAACAAGGTAGAGCCTTGCCATTCAAGTACTTCACCGCTTTGATGATCATAGACATAAATCAGTCCATAACCTGCCCATGCCAAATCGGCAATGGCAATGCCAATACTATAATGCTGATGCTGAATACTACAAAATTTAAATTTTTTATATTTTAAACGCTTACGCCAACCGAGTAATTCAACGCCTTGCTCTGTTTTATATTGCACTGCTTGATAGTCGATCCGAGTGGGAATCGCGTTAAAACGGCCATACTGCGGCTGTCCATTGGACTGAATTAGATCCATTTTCCCCACTCACTTAAAGACCGCTGATCTTGGTCTGTATTATGCCTATAAAATTTCAACTGCATAGCGTTTGATGTCAATTTTACGACCCAAATAACCGATTGCCTTTTGCCACAAATACCAACATTACAGCTTAATCCAAGCTTAAATAGGTGTTTTCCCAGTGATTTCCGCTAAATTCACCTTCAACAAGTTGCACATAACGTCCATATACGTGATCGATGGCTAAGCAATCATCGACATCTAAGACCCGATCGGTATGTTGTTTTTGCCAATGTTGTGCAAAATATTGTTTGCCACGTTGCTTGGCCACCATGGCATTTTGTGCCACCACCAATATATAACGATGTAATTCACCAAATTCTTGAGCGCTATAACCGCCTAAATTAATTAAATACAGTTTAGCGTCGCTTTGCTTAGGTGCTGCATCGGTGAATTGTATTTGATAGTGTTTATCGTCAAACACCACACCATGAATTTGCGCCCATGCATCAATATGTAAACCTTTTTGTTCACCAAACCATGCTTGTTTTAACTGTGGGTAAGTCTCTTGTAGATTTTCACCCAACGCCAACACCACATCATGTACTTCGGTATTGGCACGTGCATGCCGACCACCGAGCATCACAATAAATAAACTGGGCATAGATTCCATCCATGGCAATCAAAGACTTCTTATCATACCGAGCCAAAAGGCAACTGTCGCCCAAACACGTCTCTTTTTTAAGACTTTATTTTTATAAATAAAAAATCGCACCCAATATCTTGAATGCGACTTTCTATTACAATCCTAACCCCTCAATCATAAGAAGGCGTTGAGGATGCTACATCTCCACCATTTCTACGCCATCAATGCGTGCCACAGTCATTAAATCTTTATCACCACGACCTGATACGTTGGCAATGATAATTTGATCTTTAGACATGGTTGGCGCAAGTTTAGTGACATAGGCCATGGCATGTGAGCTTTCAAGTGCCGGAATAATGCCTTCAATTTGGGTTAAATCACGGAAGCCTTGTAATGCTTCCGTGTCAGTAATTGGCATATATTCAACACGTTGCATATCCTTTAAGAAGCTATGCTCAGGACCTACACCCGGATAATCCAAACCAGCTGAAATTGAATGCGTTTCAATGATCTGACCTTGAGCATCTGACATTAAATACGTACGGTTACCGTGTAGTACACCCACGTGACCTGCATTTAAAGGTGCTGAGTGTTTACCAGTTTCAATACCATGACCTGCCGCTTCTACCCCATACATTTTGACATCTTGGTCATTTAAGAATGGATAGAATAAGCCCATGGCATTTGAACCACCGCCCACACAAGCCACCAGTGCATCAGGTAAACGACCAGCTTGTTCTTGAATTTGACGACGTGCTTCACGACCAATAATGGATTGGAAATCACGTACCAATTGCGGATATGGATGTGGACCTGCCACCGTACCAATCACATAATAGGTGCTATCAACATTGGTCACCCAATCGCGCATCGCTTCGTTCATGGCATCTTTTAAGGTTTTTGAGCCACTTTCTACCGGTACAACTGTCGCACCCAATAAACGCATACGATATACGTTCATGGCTTGACGTTTCACGTCATCTGCGCCCATATACACCACACATTCTAAGCCTAAACGTGCTGCAATGGTTGCCGTTGCTACACCATGCTGACCTGCACCGGTTTCAGCAATAATACGCTTTTTACCCGACAATTTTGCCAATAAAGCCTGACCAATGGTGTTATTCACTTTATGTGAACCGGTATGGTTTAAGTCTTCACGTTTGAGGTAAATCTGCGCACCACCAAGGTGCTTCGACCATCGCTCAGCATAATATAAAGGACTAGGACGACCTACATAGTAGGCGAGATCACGGTCGAATTCTGCCAAAAACTGTGCATCATCTTTCATACGGAAATAGAGTTGCTCTAAATCCTGTAATGCTGCCATTAAAGTTTCTGACACAAAACGTCCGCCATGGATACCGAAATGCCCACGCGCATCGGGGAATTGGGTATAGTCAATCACATTATTTTGCTGATCCACGATGGACTCCTTGCATAAAGTGTTCAATGAGTTGTCGGTCTTTAATACCTTTTGCGGACTCTACGCCTCCGCTGACATCCACCGCATAAGCGCGGGTGATTTCAATAGCGTGTGTAACATTGTCAGGAGTTAGACCTCCTGCCAAGATTAAAGGAATATCGAGTTTTGGGAATTTTGTCCAGTCAAATGCATGGCCTGTACCACCTTTTAAGGTCGGATGCCATGCATCAAGTAACATGGCACTGGCACCACAAGCTTGGTAACGCTGCACCACAGCGGCAAGATCCATATCAGCTTTAACTTGAATGGCTTTATACCAACGTCGCCCTGTGGCTTTGGCTATGGCTTGGCAATGTTCTGGGCTTTCATCACCATGAAACTGTAAAACATCTAAAGGCACTGCTTGTAAAGTGGCTTGAATTTCTTCAAGCGAGCTATTTACAAACAAACCCACCAATTGCACATAAGCGGGCGTGGCTTGAGCCAATTCAACCGCTTGGGCAATCGTGACGCTTCGAGGACTGGGTGGATAAAACACCAAACCAATCGCATCGGCACCGCTGTCAACCACAGCTTGGATGTCTTGGCATCGGGTAATTCCACAGATTTTGGCACGCGTTCGCATATATTGTTCTGGCTAACTCATCCTGATTTATAGCCAATCTATAAATTCTAAAGAATGGCATTGTAAAGCAATTTTTTGATGTTGCGTAAAGTTCATACCGATTATTCTGTGGGTTGATTGTTTAATTGATAGGCTAACTTTATACTGCGCACAACTTGCAGTAAGTCCAAGCTTAAGCTTTAGGGAAGCTGGTGTAAATCCAGCACTGCCCCCGCAACGGTAAAAAATGAAAAGCCTATCTATTTAAATCCAATTGATTTACGCCACTGCATATTTTATGTGGGAAGGTGAATAGGCAAGTAGATTGATCTACTACATTTAAGTCCGGATACCTGCTTACTGCGTTCTATCACTCAATCATTCACGGGGAAGTGAATGTATGGAGCATTTATCATGTCAATTTCTTTTCAACCTACTGCCTTAGTAGGTGCAATCGCGCTTGCGTTGGGTAGTACATCCACTGCTTATGCCAATCAACCCACGACTGCAACAACTGCTTTAGATACTATTGTGGTCACTGCCTCACGTAGTGAACAAAATCTTAAAGATGTACCTGCACGTTTAAATGTGATTGATGAAAAAACCATTCAACAATCACCTATTGCTGATTTACCTTCACTTTTAACCCAACAAGCCGGACTATCAGTTAAGCAACTTGGTGGCTACGGTCAACAAGCTTCAGTTTTTTTACGTGGTAGCAATGCCGCGCACACCTTAATTTTACAAGATGGTATGCGCTCTAATACAGCAACTGTTGCAGGTACCAATTTACATTTAATTGATAGTGCAGACATTAAGCAAATTGAAATTCTAAAAGGTCCTGCATCGGTACAGTATGGTACTGATGCGATTGGTGGTGTCATTCAACTGATTTCACAGACACCCACAACACATGGTGCATTTACCAGTATCGAGCTGGGTGAAAATAGCACCTATAAATCAATTGTGGGAGTTGATGCTGCTGAAAATGGCTATTACGCCCAAATTCGTGGACAACGCCTAGAAACAGATGGTGAGCAAATTATTAGTAACCAAGCAAAAAAAGCAGGTTTCGATCAAAAAGGCTACTCAGCGAAGCTAGGCGTTGATCAAGACAACTTTGGATTGTCCGCTGAATTTAAAGAAAATGAAGGTCACGGCGACTATTTCTCTTATGGTGCAGCACAGGCTTATGATTTTACCAATCGCCTTTACAACCTCAAAGGCAATCTCAAGCTCAATCCAAATTTAGTCTGGGAAACACGTCTATCCAAATTTGAAGATGAATACGCAGTTGTACAAAGTGATTACCCATCTACTGTGATCACTGAACAAGAAGAACTTGATTCTAATATTCAATGGCAAATCAATTCTGCACATAAACTACTTGCAGGCGTGCATTACAACAAAACCGAAGCTGAAAGTGTCAATACCTTTAAAGATGACAACGACAGCACGGGCTATTATGTACAGCACCAATATCAAAATGATGTCATCAGCACTCAAGCAGGTGTTCGCGTTGAAGATAATCAGCAATTTGGCACCCATACTGTGGGACAAGTTGCTGCTCGCTATCAGTTGAGTCCTGCATCGAGTATTTATGCCAATGTTGGTACAGCATTTCGCGCCCCTGTTGTGGGACAGATTATTAGCGAACCCGTTTGGTGGGGTGGTAATCCTGACCTAAAACCAGAAGAAAGTGTATCTTATGAGATTGGTTTTGATCATTTGATCAATCCATCAGTAAGCTTATACGGTTCTGCTTTTCACACCCAAGTCGACAATGTCATGGTTTCAGGTGCATTAACCAATTGGGTATTTGAAAACATGGGCAGTGCAACCTTTAATGGTGCCGAACTGGGTTTAAAATGGACACAAAATGACTTCTATGCCAACGCTGAATATGCCTATATTCAAGCCAAAAATGATGATGAAGATAAAGATTTGCCAAATCGCCCACGCCAAAATTTCAATCTAAGCTTGGGTTGGGATAATGGTCACTATGGTGCATCTACATCTTTAGTGGCCAAAGGCAAAGCTCAAGATAGTCTCGATGTTCCGGGCTATGCAGCGATTGACATGAATGCCTATTGGCAAGTCAATCCTCATTTAAAAACCTTTGTGAATATTCGTAATGTCGGTGACACCCAGTACAAAACTGCAGTGAATGATGCCACGTCTTATTATATTGCCAGCGGTCGCTTAGCTTCTATTGGTATGACTGCAAAATACTAAGCCAAGCACATTTTAAATAAATACTTTTGAGAATCATGTCATGGCTATGGCATGATTCTTTTTTATATTCAAGATTTACACACCAAGGAATTGTGATGGGACACCGTTTAAGTAAAATTTATACCCGTACCGGCGATGCAGGTACCACAGGTTTAGGTGATGGCTCACGCGTTGCCAAAGATGATTTACGCATTGAAGCACTGGGTGATGTAGATGAGCTCAACTCGAGTATTGGCTTGTTACGTGCCCAAATTACCCTGAGTGATTTAAGCGCGGAACACAAAACCAAGTGGGATAAATCGTTAAGCTTAATTCAACACTGGTTATTTGATTTAGGCGGTGAAGTCTGTATTCCAAACTTCAATTTAGTACAGCCTGTAGCAATTGAATATTTAGAAAATGACATTGATGAAATGAACGAAGCATTACCGATGCTTAAAGATTTCATTTTACCTGCGGGCAGTTTAGCCTGTAGTTTTGCACATCAAGCCCGTAGTGTCTGCCGCCGTGCCGAGCGTCGCTTAATGGCCGTACATAACCGCGATCAAAATATTCAAGCACCATCCTTACAATTGCTCAATCGTTTATCCGATTGGTTATTTGTGGCATCTCGTACCCTGCAACTACAAAACGGTGGCAATGAAGTATTATGGCAAAAAAATATTAACGACACCATCTAAGCATTCAACTGCAAAACAGCTTATCCGATCATTCTTGCAATTGAGGATGATCGGTGCAAAATGGCGTCATCTTTTTGTCACCTTATTTTCTGACAATGATGTTGTGCTTTTGTGTAAGAGACTTGTTATGCGCATAATTGGTCATCGCGGTGCGCGTGGCGAAGCGCCTGAAAATACCCTTGGTGGTTTTCAATATATTCAAGACTTAGGTTTACGTGCGGTCGAATTTGACGTGCGCCAACTTAAAGATCAAGCTCTAATTGTCATGCATGATGATCAAATGCTCCGTACCACAGGACAACACAAATACCTGTATGAGTGTAGTCGCCAAGATTTAGCGCCTTATAATCATGCTGTGACATGGTCCTCATGGAATCAGTTTGAACCTACGCCCTTACTTCAACAAACCTTAGATGTGATTGATAACTTTGAGCATATTGAGGTTGAAGTCAAAGCGGTGGAGTGTGCCGACACAGCATGGCAAATCACCCAAACTCTGCAACAGCAATTACAAGGCTTTGAACACTGCGCCATGATCACCAGTTTTGATCACAAAATTCATCAAGCTTTACAGCAACAACATTCAACCTTTAAACGTGGTTTATTAATTGAAGACGCGCGCGGCGAACAAGCCATTCAAGATGCGCTTGAGTTGGGTTGTTGTCAGATTGGTTGGATGGATGAATTGGCAACCGATGACCTAATTCACGCCACGCAACAGGCACAATTAAGCATTAGTGTATGGACAGTCAATGAGATTGAGCGTGCCAAATATTTACGTGATTTAGGCGTACAAGGCTTAATTACCGACTATCCTGCACGCATGTTACAGCATCTATAAAAAAGCCCTGAGTGCAGGGCTGAAGTGGCTTACTTTTTAGCTACAACTAGCGAACGTCCAGCTTGATCAAGCAAAATTAATTGCCGATTGCTCAGTTGATAACGTGCCACGCGTGCTAAGGCTTGGGCAAGTTCTGCTTCTTGTGCCAAGGCCTGATCACAACTTTGATGACCCGCTTTGGCATCTAAAGTTAAGCTCTTTTGGCTGTGATTTAAGCTATAGCGCCCTTGCATGACATTACAGCCTGTATGACCTTCCAGACGTTGTCCTTGTGAGTTTAATTTTAAAGTTGGCATTTGGCGGTAACTACGCGCTGCTTGTCCTGCAATATGGGTAATCTGCCAAGTCATATCTTGCAGCCCATCTTGACTTACACTGAGCTTTAATGGTCGCTCTTGGCGGCTTAAATCTTGAGAGCTTACACTGCGTTGAGACGTCGTTTGACAAGCCACCAGTGGCACTATGCATGCACCTAACAAACTGATTTTAAATAGTTTCACATACGCTTGAAGTGATAGATAAATCATATACGCTTCCCTTTTATACTATTGTTTTTATTCAAAAAAATTAGATTGATTTTCTGTTACTGTTTCCTACAATACGATCGTATAATAATACTAGAGTCGGCGTATTTGCTCATGTTAATATGCCTGATATATACACCTATTTGGGTGAACCGCTGGTCCTAGGAGCGTTGTTGGAGATGAATCCTCCCCTACCCCAAGCCCCGATTAACTGGGTTGCCGTTTTTGCTTTAGTTTTTTTACCGATTGTTGCTGTTATTGCCATTCCTTTATACGCCATGAACCATGATTTTAGCCTTGCCGCTTGGATCAGTATGTTTGTGTTGTTAGGGGTCAGCAGTTTAGGCATTACAGCAGGTTATCACCGTTTATGGGCACATCGTGCTTATGAAGCGACTACACCATTAAAAATTATTTTAATGCTGATGGGAACCTTTGCGGTACAAAATAGTATTTTATATTGGGGTTCAGGTCACCGTACCCATCACCGTCACGTCGATGACGTCGAAAAAGACCCATATTCCATTAACAATGGTTTTTGGTATGCCCATTTAGGTTGGATGCTACGCGATTATCCTGCCGCAGAACCCAACTATAAAAATGCACCTGATTTACAAAACGATAAAATCGTGATGTTTCAGCATAAATACTATGTGCCTTTAGTGATTGCAGTGCATGCTGCCATTTTATTGCCACTGGGTTGGGCGGTCGGTGATGTGTGGGGCGTAGTATTATTGGGTGGTTTAGTGCGCTTAATTTTAAGCCATCATGTGACATTTTTTATTAACTCATTGTGTCATATGTGGGGTTCACGTCCTTATACCGACGAAAACACTGCACGTGATAACTTTTGGTTGGCGATTGCGACATGGGGTGAGGGTTATCATAACTATCACCATATTTTCCAGTACGACTACCGTAATGGAGTGAAATGGTGGCAATACGACCCAACCAAATGGCTGATTTGGAGCTGTTCTAAGTTAGGTTTAGCTAAAAATTTACGTCGTATTCCAAGCTTTAATATTAAAAAAGCTGAATTGGCCATGAAGTTTAAATATGCAGAACAAGATTTAGCAGTCTATGGTCATAATATGACTGAAGATATTGCTCAAGCCAAACAACGTCTTGCTCAAGAATATGATGCGTTTAGTCAAACCTTAAATGATTGGACCAAGCTTAAAGAGCAAGAAATCCAACATAAAAAGCTTGCGGTTGCTGAAAAAATCCATCAAATGGATGACAAACTCAAAGCCGAGTTTCATCAGGTGGAACAACGCTTAGTACAGCATCGTGAGGCGCTCAATCGCCTGATGCGTAGCTTAAAAAAGAATAGCGCTGCTTAAACCATAAAGCCCCAAAATCGGGGCTTTTGTTTGCTATAGTGAAGCTTAAAATATTTGAGTCTTTGGTCTATGCAGTTTCAAGTTCGCTACCCGACATTAAATCCTAAGCTTTATCATCATCAACAGCCTGTGCCTTTACATGGCGCTAAAGCAGGTCATTTTAATGCCGCTTTAGCCGAACAGCTCAATTGGTCAGCACAAGATAAAAACGATTGGGTGGCAATTTGTAGTGGGCAAAAAACCTTTAGCGAATTTAACCCATTGGCGATGGTGTATGCGGGTCATCAATTTGGACAATGGGCAGGTCAATTGGGCGATGGACGTGGCTTATTGATTGCTCAAATTATTGATCGAGATGGAAAAACCATAGATTTACACTTAAAAGGTGCAGGTTTAACCCCCTACTCACGCATGGGCGATGGCCGTGCCGTGTTGCGTTCAACCATTCGTGAATATTTAGCCGGACATGCCTTAAATGCTTTAGGGATTGCTGCAAGCAATGCAGTAGGTTTTACCTCATCCGATCAAGGTGTACAACGTGAAAAATTAGAACGTGGTGCAATGCTACTGCGTACTTCAGATTGTCATATTCGTTTAGGACATTTTGAGTGGATCAATCAGTATCAACCTGAGTTATTGGGTGAATTTACGCAACAATGTATCAAATGGCATTATCCTGAATGTTTAAATGAGGCAGAGCCAATTTTAGCCTTTGCCAAAGCGGTGATTGAACGTACTGCCTTGATGATTAGCGGGTGGCAGTTGGTGGGCTTTGCGCATGGGGTGATGAATACCGATAACTTAAATATTACAGGTTCAACGCTCGATTTTGGCCCATATGGTTTTATGGAACGTTTCCACCCTAATTGGATTAATAACCATTCAGACCATCATGGCCGTTATACCTATCAAAATCAACCGAGTATGGGACATTGGAATTTATGGACATGGCTCAATAATCTTGTGCCACTTTGCCCTATCCACTACGATAAAGAACAATGGAAAAATGATTTAGTTGCCTGCTTAGAACACTTTGAACCCTGCTTTTTAGCGCATTACAAAACAGGTCTATGTGAAAAAATGGGCTTACCTAGTTTCCATAAAGACAGCTTTGATTGTGCCATGGCATTTTTACGCATTTTACAAAGCGAACAACTCGACTACACGCAAAGTTTTGTTCGCTTACAAAACCAAGACTACACGGCGCTGATTGATGATTGCTTAGATCGTCGTCAATTTGAAAGTTTCTTAAGCCATTATCAGCATATTCGTGAACATCAAGATACCGAGGCCTTAGATCAACGCATGAGCGAAGTGAATCCGCAATATATTTTGCGTAACCATATGGCGCAAAAAGCGATTGAGATGGCTGAGGGTAATGATTTTTCTGAAGTCGATCGTCTATTTAACCTACTCAGTACACCATTTCGCAAACAGCCGGAATTAGAGCGTGCTGAAGACTTAGCTCCATTATCCAGTGATGTGCCTGAGGTCATGGTGAGCTGTTCATCTTAAATCAAAACCGATAACACAAGCATAAAAAAGCGAATCTCTCGATTCGCTTGTCTTTAATTAATTGTCGGGATACTCAAAACGGTAACCGACGCCATAGACTGCCTGAATCCATTCATGACGGTTGCCTGTTTCAGCAGCATCAGAAATCTTACGACGTAGATTTTTAATATGGCTATCAATCACGCGATCTGCCACATCAAAACTGTCAGGATTAATATGATCAAGTAGCTGCGCACGTGAATAGACTTGCCCCACATGCTCTAAAAATAATTCTAATAAACGAAACTCAGTTGGAGTTAAGTTCAGCGGTTTTTGTTGATACCAAATGCGTTGTTGGCCTTTGTCCATACGAAATAGGCTATTTTGTTCAGGCTCTGCTTTACGCTCTAAACGACGTAATACTGCTTGCACGCGAGCCACCAGTTCTTTAGGACTAAATGGTTTACAGACATAATCATCTGCACCCATATTTAAACCCAAAACACGGTCAATTTCTTCGGTGCGGGCTGTGGTCATAATAATGGGTAAATCAGATTGCTCACGCACCTTACGGCAAATGGTTAAACCATCCATACGTGGCACCATTAAATCTAAAATCAGCAAATGCGGCTTACGTTGTAAAAAGCTGTCATAGGCTTGTTGTCCATCATGAAACATACTGACTTCAAAGCCTGCTGCTTCTAAATAGTCACGCACCAATTGCGCTAACTCTACTTCATCTTCTACCAGCATAATATGTTTCATGTTGCTTATCCTTGTGTGTGGGATGTTTTTGGAAAAGTGAGCTTGCAACGCAAACCACCTAAAGGTGAATGTTCAAAAGTTAATTGCCCGCCTAAGGCATGTGCAATTTGTTTGGAGAGTGCCAAACCTAAGCCCGTGCCACCGGTAGAGCGGGTACGTGAATCATCAACACGATAAAAACGCTCGCCTAAACGCACTAACTGCGCATCGGTTAAGCCAAATGGCGTATCGTCCACATACACTGTCCAATCCTGTGCACTTTCGTGGCAATGAATCTGCACTTCACCGCCTGCTTCGGTATAACGTAAACTGTTGCCAATTAAATTGACCATAATTTGTTTAAAACGATCCACATCTAACTGTAGTTGAATATCGTGGCCTGTAGCAGTGATCTTTAAATGGGCTTGATCAAAACTCGGTTTAAAGTTTTCAACTTCTTGCTCTATCACTTGCCAAGGATTGACCGAACTCATATAAACGCTTAGCTGCTGTGCATCGGCTTGAGCCAAATCCGCTAAATCTTGGGTGAGTTTTTTCAAACTACTGACCTGACGCAACATCGCATCTAAATGCTCAGGTGTGGCTTTACGAATGCCATCTTGCATGGCTTCAATTTGTGCCTGTAAAACCGCAAGTGGTGTTTTCAGCTCATGAGATGTATCGGCCACCCATTGACGTCTTGAGGTTTCATGTTGATCTAAAATCAGCGCCAATTGATTGAGCTGAGTTGATAAATCACCCAATTCATCATTCCGATTGACCACCACTTGATGCTGATAATTGCCTTTAGTCAGCTCACGTGTACCCTTCACCAAGCGTTGAATAGGGGTTTTAAAATAAGTGGCTAATAACAATGCCACGATTAAACTGGCTAAAAACCCTAAGGCATACACTAAAAATAAATAGCGTTTTTGATTGCTAAAGAAATTAATACTTAAAGCATCATCTTGCTCAAGGACTGGTTTTAAGGCCAAGTAACCCACGACTTTTTGATTGACTAAAATTGGACGCCATGAAGTTTGCGCAGGTGATGGTTCACCAACAATAAATTGCTTTTTGGCATCATACAGCCCTAAACGTGTACCTAACCCTAGACGATCAGGCATCGAAATAAACTGTTTTTTGCCCTGATTGTTTTGCTGTTGTTCAGCACGAAAACTGCCGATATTTAACGGAAAAGTTAGACCCTCAAATGGCACATACGCGGAAGGTAAATTCAGTTCAATACGACGTAATTCCTCAGGATCGATCACTTGATTGGCAGCATCCTCTTTTAAACTCGATGCCACATTCATTAAAGTGTGTTCTTCAAAATAGCGTTGCTGTTGGGCAATATCATATTGACGACGTAACCACCAACGCGACAGACGGTCATAATCATCGGGTCCTGCTTCACCTTCAATTTGCAAAATTTGGGCTTGGATGGCATTGCCCCAATCGTGATGCATACTATAGACATCACTTAGATTGCTGACCAATAAATCCAGCTTTTGCATTTCAACGTCGGCGACATATTTGGCAAAGTTTTTTTGCATGGTCCAATGCAATACGCCAAGGCTCACTGTGGTAATTAACAATGAAGCCAATAAAACAGTTAAAAATAGGCGTAAGGCGATGGGAACGCGAAGAATGTTCACAGCATGCTCTCAAAAATCGGGGCAAAGTTATTGTAACCAACAGCATCACAAAAAACTCTCCATTGTTTCTTCATCTTTATTATTTAATCTTTATCACAAGATAAAACTGTATTTTTAGGGGAAATCAGCATGAAAAAAATCTTAATTGCCAGCGGTGTCGTGGTTAGTGCACTCGTATTAACTGCTTGTCAATCACAAAGCACTGTACAAAAACCAAAACCTGAACGTATGATGAAACATCAACACGAGCGTATGGGTAAACATCATGCCCAACGTGGGATGCAACATGCGATGGCAAAAGCCTGTCAAGGCAAAGCCGCTGGCGATAAGGTAGAAGTTGCTTTGGGCAAACGTACCTTACAAGGTCAATGTGAAATGGTGTTTATGCCAAAACGTGACCAAAACTTAAAATCAAACTATAAAATGACGCGACCTGCTGCACCAGTGACAGGTGTACTCACAGATACCAAACGTGCTGAAATGGTCAAGCAATTTGATTTACGTTTAGCCCAACAGCAAGCCATTCAAACGGCATGTCAAGGCAAAACTGTGGGGCAAAATGTTGAACTTAAATTTGCTGAAAAAAGTATCAGCGGTCAATGTGTATTAAAGTTTAAGCCACAACAAGCCGCTTAAATTTTGATTGCTTGAAAGACGCCTTAATGGCGTCTTTTTTGATTTAACACAACTGTCACTAAAATGGCCTATATATCGATTTAAATTGACTTAGAATTTTGATGAATCAAGCACACATTGCGCGCCAATATTTTTCTTTGACTTTTCAGTCATGAATTCGACTAGCTGATTTTTTGCGTCTTAGTATATAAAACCAACAACATAAAATTATTCATCCAACATAAAAAAGTGGGACATTTTTTGTACCTACACGAGGGAGAGCAGCACATGCCACACTATCAAGCACCATTACGTGATATGCAATTTGTCCTGCATGAGGTCTTAAATGCCGAGCAGCATTATGCTGCGTTACCTGCCTTTGAAGATATGGTCACAAAAGAACTGATTGATCAGTATTTACAAGCTGCCGCAGACTTTTGTGAGCATGAGTTGTCACCTTTAAACTCAGTGGGTGATCGTGAAGGGTGCACATGGAGCGATGGTGTGGTAAGCACCCCAACTGGCTTTAAAGCTGCTTATCAAAAATATATCGAGCTTGGTTTTCCCTCTTTAGCGGCTGATCCTGAATATGGCGGTCAAGGCTTACCCAATTCATTAGGCATTACCATTTCAGAGATGGTCGGTACTGCCAATTGGGCGTGGAGCATGTATCCGGGACTCTCTCACGGCGCAGTACGCACTTTAGAACACCACGGTTCTGAGCAACAAAAAGCCACCTACTTACCCAAACTCGTTTCTGGTGAATGGACAGGTACCATGTGTCTGACTGAATCACATGCAGGCTCAGATTTAGGCATTATTCGTACTAAGGCTGAACCCAATGCAGATGGCAGCTATGCCATCAGTGGTGAGAAAATATTTATTTCAGCCGGTGAACACGATATGTCTGACAACATCATTCATATTGTATTAGCACGCTTACCTAATGCACCTCAAGGCACCAAAGGTATATCCTTATTCATTGTGCCGAAACTCATAGAGGGTCAAGCGAATGGCGTGCGTTGTGGCTCAATTGAACATAAAATGGGGATTCATGGTAATGCCACTTGTGTGATCAATTTTGATGCAGCAAAAGGCTATTTAATTGGTCCTGAGCATCGTGGTTTAAACTGTATGTTTACCTTTATGAACACCGCACGTATTGGCACTGCTGTGCAAGGCTTAGCCGCAGCCGAAGGTTCTTTCCAAGGTGCGCTACGTTATGCCAAAGAGCGTTTAGCCATGCGCTCACTTTCAGGCATTAAAGCACCAGATCAAGACGCTGACCCGATTATTGTACATCCTGCTGTGCGTCAAATGCTGCTCACTCAAAAAGCCTTTGCTGAAGGTGGGCGTGCTTTAATTTATGACTTAGCGCAATATGCTGATTTAGTGGAAAAATCACCAGATGCCGCCACACGTGAAAAAGCCGATCATATTTTGTCGCTCCTTACGCCAATTGCCAAAGCTTTCTTAACCGAAACTGGTTATGAAGCTGCCAATAAAGGCGTACAAGTCTTTGGTGGACACGGTTTTATTGCCGAGCATGGCATGGAACAAATTGTACGTGATACCCGTATTGCTTGCTTATATGAAGGCACTACCGAAATTCAAGCCATTGATTTACTTGGTCGTAAAGTCTTAGGTTCAAAAGGTAAATTGCTGCAAGATTTTGCCGAAGTTATGCAAAGCTTTATCGATACACAGCAAGATCAAGCCAACATGCAAGAATTTATTCGGCCTTTAAGCGATTGGATGAAAAAATTAGGCCAAGTGACAAAAAGCATTGCACAACGTGCTGAACAAAATCCAGATGAAGTTGGTGCAGCTGCGTTCGACTATCTGTATTTTGCAGGCTATGTGACCTTGGCCTATTATTGGGCACGTATGGCCGCCACTGCACAACATGCCTTAAATCACGGTAGCAATGACACAGCTTTTTATCAGGCCAAAATCTGCACAGCGCAATTTTACTTTGATAAATTGTTGCCGCGTGTAAATGCGCACATTGCCATAATTGATACTGGTGCTGAATCTTTAATGCAATTGGACGCTGATGCTTTTGCTTTTTAATTGATATTTGTTGATGTTGAGGGGACACGCATTGCAATGGGTGTCCCTTTTGTTTATAAAAAGTACAAAAGATTATGAATATAACAATCAAGTGAGTCGATCATGCCCATCTATAATGCCCCCCTTGCCGATATGCAATTTATTCTCAATGATGTTTTCAATGCCTCTGCATTTTGGCAACAACATCCTAAACTTGCGCACCTAGATACCGCCACTGCCAATGCCATTTTAGAAGAAATGGTAAAATTTAGTCAAAATGTTACGCTGCCGCTTAACCGTAGTGGTGATGAACACGGCGCACAATTTGACGCAGGTAACGTGACCACACCTGAAGGTTTTAAAGCCGCCTTTGAACAATACGCGCAAGGCGGTTGGTTAGGTTTAGGTGCCGATGAAGAATGGGGTGGTCAAGGCATGCCTAAAATGCTTACCGTCCTAAGCGATGAGATGCTGTTTGCCACCAATCCGTCTTTTACTCTGTATTCTTTACTCTCGGTTGGAGCAGGTTTGGCTTTGGCCAGTTATGCGTCACAACAACAAAAACAAACTTATTTGCCTAAAATGTATAGCGGTGAATGGGCAGGTACCATGTGTTTAACCGAACCGCATGCCGGCACCGATTTAGGCATTATTAAGACCAAAGCTGAAAAAAATAGCGATGGTTCTTATAACATCACAGGAACTAAAATTTTTATTACCGGTGGTGAACATGATTTAACTAAAAATATTATTCATCTGGTTTTAGCCAAAACCCCCGATGCACCTGCCGGTTCACGCGGAATTTCCTTGTTTATTGTGCCTAAAATCTTGGTCAATGAGGATGGTTCTTTAGGCGAGCGAAATGGCGTACAGGCAGGTTCAATTGAACATAAAATGGGGATTAAAGCCTCAGCCACATGTGTCATGAATTTTGATGCTGCCAAAGGCTTTTTGGTTGGTCAAGAAAATGAAGGCTTAGCGGCAATGTTTGTGATGATGAATTACGAACGTTTGTCCATGGGGATTCAAGGTTTAGGCGCATCTGAATTTGCTTATCAAAATGCCGCGCAATACGCCACAGACCGTTTACAAGGACGTAGTGCTGAAGGGGTTAAATCACCCAATCAGCCTGCCGATTCAATTTTAGTGCATGCCGATGTACGCCGTATGCTACTCAATACCCGCGTCAATAACGAAGCTTCCCGTGCTTTTGCAGTATATGTGGCACAGCAATTGGATATTACAAAGTTTTCCAACGACCCAGAAGCAGTACGTGCTGCCAATGAACGGGTTGCTCTACTCACCCCAATTGCCAAAGCCTATTTAACCGACACAGCATTTCAAGCGGTGCTAGATGCACAAATGTGTTTTGGGGGACACGGCTACATTCGTGAATGGGGAATGGAGCAATGTGTACGTGATTTACGTATTGCACAAATTTATGAAGGCACCAATGGAGTTCAGTCGCAGGACTTAATTGGGCGTAAAACCATTAAATGTGAAGGCGCTTATTTAAAAGCCTATATTGATGAAATTCGTGACTTTGCCAACCAAATGGATGCCGAACTCAATTTCATTAAAGATGCCACTTTAGATGCAGCCACAGAACTTGAATCGGTCACTCAATTTATTTTAGACGCAGCACAGGAAAATCCAAACTTTGCCAATGCAGTTGCGGTAGATTATTTACATGCGCTTGGCTTACTCAGCTTTAGCTATATGTTTGCCCGTATTGCCGAAGCTGCACAAGACAAATCGGCGCCGTTTTATCAAGCTAAAATTAATTTGGCCATTTATTTTGTGCAACGCGTGTTACCTGAGCTGCCTATGCGGATCAGTAAAATTAAAGCAGGTGCTGACGTGATTATGCGCTTTAGTCCTGAATACTTTACCCAACAAGCCTAAACCTTAAAAATACCTGCTTTATGCAGGTATTTTCTTAGCCATTTGTGCGTAAAAATTGCATGTGTTTTTCATTCGCAATGAAAAGGACACTTTATGCCAAACGCGCGCAACCTTGAATATTATTTAGACCGCTTTGGTAATGCCATTGTCGAGGGCTTTCATTATATTGCCCTGTTTATTATTGGCTGTATGGTGATTTGGTCGGCAGCTCACACCGTTTGGGATATTTTAACCATTAAACAATATGCCACCATCGACGATATTTTATTGCTTTTTATCTATTTAGAATTGGGCGCTATGGTGGGGATTTACTTTAAAACTAACCATATGCCTGTGCGTTTTTTAATTTATATTGCGATTACAGCTTTAACACGTCTGCTTATTTCCGATATCCAACATGACCATAAAGCCGATCTTGATTTGGTGATTATTACAGGTTCAATCTTAATCTTAGCAGGCGCGATTTTAGTGGTACGTTTTGCCTCTTGGCATTATCCCTCTGTGATTCGCAATAAAGAAGCGGATTTACCTTTGGCGCAAGGTCAAACCCCACGCCCTCAAGATGATGAATTGGCTTAATGATTAGGGACTAAAGCATAACGACCATTTTCATAAATCCAATACATACCCGAAGGTGGTGCTGGCAAGCCTACGCGCTGCCAATCGGAAATAAATACGTAACGACTGCTTGAGATGCTACCGCTTGGCTTTCCATTGACAAAACTATAGCTTTGACTGTTTTGTATGACCGTGGTTGGCCCTTGATATTGAATAGACACTTGGGGTTGAGGTTGCGGACGTGGCCAATGTGGGCGATGCGGTGGCTGAGGTCGCATGGGGCGATGTGGTTTTTTCTCTACCCCACGATAACCCGCCCAAGGATTGTCTGCCCAAAGCTGTGGACTCAGCATAAGTAAACTAAGCCCCATACAACGAGTGAATTTTCGCATACCCTAGCCTCACATTGATTGATTCTTAGCATAGCAAGTTGGCTTTTAAAGCAAAACCAAGTTTATGTTAAGATAGCCTTTTTTATGGCTGAGTGAACGATTGTGGCTGAACAATTAAGTTTCGACCGTCTCTATGCGTATTTCTGTAAAGTACCAAGTGTGCGTAAAGGTTTAATCGAAAGTTATGGCACAGATGGCAAACATGCATGGTGGTTTAAGTTCCAAATTAATGTAGAACACCCATTGGCTTGGCAAACTGTACAAGAACTTGGGCATGTCTTAAATTATATTTCTAAAAACGAACGTCTACCGACCCAATTTTTACCTGTGTCGCCACCACCTTATATGAATGGCGAAGCCAAAGACTTTTTAGCATGGGTGATTCAGTGCAACCATGCCGATTTTCCACCTGATGTGGTCTGTGATTGGCTTGAAGCGCGCCTTCCTAATCCAGTAGATGATCTAGACAAATGGAAAATCAAAACCAAAATTGAAGAACTCGATCATTTAACCGATAAAGAACTTGATCAAATTGTTCCGCCTAACCCAAGCAATTAGGCCAAAAATCAACCCTCTGTTTTGCAGAGGGTTTTTGATTTAAAAGGTCGACAATCCTGTCCATTCCATCACACGATACAACACATATTTAAAGGTTGATTCATCGGCATACTGTGCATAATCTACACTGTGCTGCTGTCCATCTTGATTAGTCCATGCACGTTCAAAATATTGCGTTGCATCTGTAAACACTTTGGCATTGGCATGCCCCACAACACGTAAATTGGTTTCTAAATTATAATTTTTTAAATTGCGTGCGGTAAAATTGGCTGAACCTAAAATAACTTCGCTGTTATACATACTGCGTTTAAGCAACATTTTGCTATGGCACTGCTCGCCTTGGGTATTACACCAACGCACATCAATTCCTGCACGGTGTAACTCAGCTGCAACAGGACGGTTGGGAATGCCATTTTTTGTGCGTCCAAAAGCATCTTTATTCGGGTCTAATAACACACGTACTTTAACCCCACGCTCATGCGCTGCAATCAAGGCTTGAATGATGCGACGCTCTGATAAATAAAACATCGACAAATCAAGTTCAACACCTGCTTTTTGGCTGCTTTCAATGGCTGCTAATACTTGATCATAGATGGCTTTTTCAGTCAGCACTTGGACTTGAGGTTCGGTTTTTGCTGCTTCAAATTCCCCCATAATCACCATAGGCATACTGCCTTTAGACATTTGCGCCACGCTTTGCTCAGTTTTTAGAACATCTATGGCTGTGGGGCCTGTGACCACCAAAGCCACATTGGAATGCAATGAGCTGCCATCATGTGGATTCATTGAGGTCACTAAAGTCTGCCAACCTTGTGGCGTATCAACCACTAAAGTTTTACGATGATTGGCTTTGAAATTGGCAAGACTCAGATAACTACGCAAAGTCACTTTTTCACTGCCAAAGGGATTAGGCAACCAACCGGCTTGTGGATTATTGGCAATTCCCTGACAACATAAATACCAAAAACTTGACCATAATGGATTTGAGGCACGCAACGGGGTCAAGTCAGTTTCAATCACTTCAATACCAGCTTGACGCAATTGACGATAATGTTCAGGCAATACCCCACCGTAAACTGAGTTAATTGGATCAGTTACGACTTTAATTTCAATGTTTGGATCTAAATAACGTTTTTTGATTAGAGCTTGAGTGAGTTCATCGGTTAAGGCACGATGTTTAAGCGTCGATATGCCAATTTCTTGATTAAATAAAAACATATCCAGCACAATCAAACTTTGCGCTTGTTCAATCATGCCAAGCATACGATCAAAGATCATCTGCTGCACTTGCAATTGACCTTGTGGGTCGACATAGCTTTGATCACTTAAAAATTCCACTTGGGCATGACGCAAACTACCCGCGTAATTTAAACCTTGTGGCAAAGGCTTATACATATGGTACAAGCCTGATCCCACCAGACTCAGCAGCAGCACAGCCATACAAACCGCAGCATAACGACGCAATGACCAATTTAACTTGGTGTGAATTCTCTGGAAGATACGCATAACAAAAAACCTAGTCCAATCGGCTCAGACTAGGTTTTATTGTATGAATTTTCAAGGGCTTTTCTGTGTATTTGGCTTAGAAGTTAAATTCTAGACCCACCGTAAAGTTACGCCCCACTTGTGGAATATTGGATAAAAATGATGCATGTGAATAGACTTGATCGTCCAATAAATTATTGGCATTTAAGAACACACGGTAGTCTTGATCATTGCCATAACGGCCATTGTAATTTAAGCCCACATTGACCATGTTGTAGCCTTGTGTTTGCTCTTCAAAATCAGCAAACTGATCTTGTTTAAACACATGATAGTACTCGGCACTGCCTGACCATTGGTCATCAAAATTGGCATTGACCTTGGTACCTAAACGACCAGCAGGTACACGCGGTGCATTTTCACCTTCAATTTTGCCACGTACATAATCACCAAACACACTTAAGCGATAGGTGTCGTTAACATTATAACCCGCTTGCGCTTCTACACCGTAAAAGCGTGCTTTGTCTTGGCTATATTCAACCCCACGCAAATTACCTGTTTGGGCAATGGTCTTGCCATAAATATAGTCATCAAACCAGTTGTGATACACATGCGCGTGATAGTCAAACTGATCACCTTCATAGTGCAAGCCAAGCTCTAAGTTATTTGAAGTTTCTTTATCAATATTCGGGTTGCCTAGCTCATAGGTATTGGTAGCGAAGTGTAAACCATCGGCATATAACTCTTGAGCCAATGGCAAACGCTGTTGATGCGAGCCAACTATAGACAGTTTGTAATTAGGTGCAAATTCCCAATTAGCAGCGGCAGAGGCTGAATAGGCTGTGCCTGAGTAATTTTTTTGCTCAGATTGCACATCAATGGTTTGATGATCTAAACGTGCACCAAGCTCAACATGCACTTCCCCTACTTGCTTATGTTCTAATGCAAATAGACTGTATTTTTTGGTCTTGGTGTCGGCCATTAACACATCATGATTATGCCCTTCGTGATCACTATGGTCGTGATCGTGACCTTCATGGTCATGCTCTTCATGTGCATGCCCTTGACCTGCGGCTAAATCAATAGTTTGCTGTGAGAACTGCGTGCCGATCACGCCTTCCCAACCAGCAACAGGTACATGCACCAACTCTAAACGTGCATCATAACCACGGCTTTTAAAGTTGCTAATCACTGCCTGATCTTCTAATTCATCATGCTCATAGTCGGTGAAACTGGCATGAGCACGTAATTTTTCAAAGCCTTGAAACGGCTGCGACAACTCTGTACGTAAATCATAACGCTCGGATTTTAAATCAACCCAAGGACCAGCTGCATGCTCGTGGTCATGGTCATCATCCGATTTTGGACAATGAAAATGATCAGCATGTAATTCACAACCATGATACTCATGGCTATGCCCCGGTAAACCATATTGATCTTGGCGATTACTATAAGACAAGCCTACAAAACCACGCTCGTGAATCCATGAACCACCGACATTAATGGTTTGTCCTTCAGCAAAGGTATTGTCAACACGGCGTTTTTGTTCGTTATGGAAATGATCGCCATGTGGCTCAGCGACAACGTAATCGGGGGCAATATAGTCATTGGCTTTACGCTTTAAACCCTCTACACGTAAGGCAAATTGCTCACTTATTGCAGCAGTAATGCCTGCACTAGCCAATTTTTCATCACTGCCTGAGTTGTAACGTAAAGCGGCACTGCCCTCAATAGCTTTTTGCGGCATCTGGGTTGGGATTTTTTGATCAGTGACATTGACTAAACCACCCACAGTACCTGCTGCATAAAGTAAGGTCGACGGGCCACGAATCACTTCAACCTGTTTTGCAAGCAATGGATCAACGGTAATCGCATGGTCTGGCGATAAGGTTGCCACATCAGCAGTTTCCGAGGCATGTTGTAAAACTTTAACTCGCGGACCATCTTGCCCACGAATCACCGGACGGCTTGAACCTGAACCATATTGATTTGAATATACCCCAAGCTCATCAGCTAAAGCATCGCCAATGGTGGCAGCACGCAGGCTTAATTGCTTTTGATCAACTACATGATCAGCCACCGCAAAATCAGCTGCGGTTTGTACCAACGGGTGAGCGGTCAATTGAATGGTATCTAAAGTGGTTGCTGCTGTATCAGCAAAAGTATGCGGTGCAACTGCTGCAAAAATCGCAAGGGTAATCAAATTCTTATGTAAAGACATGACTTAGGGCTCAAAGTCGGCAAATTCGGAATAATGTTATAATATAACATTTCATTCTTTTTGCAATAAAAAACAGCAACAACTCGCCACATCAGCTAAGCTCAATGCATTTATCAAAATCGTCTTTTTAAGCCATTCATGCCTTTTACTTTATCGCATGCCGTTCTTGCACCGGTTATATCATGCTTAAGTCGCGGTCACTTGCCACTTGCTGCACTAGCCATTGGCTGTATGCTGCCAGATATGTATCGGATGTTTACAACCGAATCGGGCAAAATTTCACATCTGTGGTCAGGTCAACTTTACCCTAATTTAATCATTGGTTTAACTTTTTGTAGCCTGTGGTATGTGTTGTATCGTCCGATGCTGTACCAACTTTTAGACCTTGCGCATCCATTACCCATTAAAAATATTAAACAATGGCTACGTTTTACTGTTTTGGTCATATTGGCTTTAATCTTAGGTAATGCCACACATATTCTTTGGGATGGCTTAACCCACGTCGACTTTCGTACTTTGGTATTGCATGACTTTTTAAGTCAGCCTATTCACGCTTTTGGCATGCACTACCCTTTGCATTTTATATTACAAATCACCAGCTCGGCTGTTGCCTTACCCTTTTTAGTGTATTGGATTTACACATATTGCCAAAAACATCGCACTGAAGCGGTTGCCACAACGCGCATAAAAAGCAGCATTTGGCTGAGTATTATTGTGTCTTTATTGACTGCAAGTGCTTGGACATGGGGCTATTTTGCATCCTTTGAATGGTCAACTGTAGTGCGTGAACCGTATTATTTTCTAGGACGTGGCTTTAATGAATTTAGCCAAGCGTTTTTGTTGAGTGAAACACTCGCTTTGACTTGCATTGCGCTTTGGCAGCAATTTTCTTCGGCAAAATAAAGCAATTGCTTGGCTTTTTGTGAATTTGCTGCTGTTTTTGCTTGTAGTTCTTGTGAGGGCAGTTGCAAATAGGCATAATCCTAGACTTTGAATAAAAGCATACGCTGTTTACGTAGTAGCTTTTTTGTAACCCATATAGTTGGATTTTATACGCCATGATGCGAACTCATTACTGCGGTTCTTTAACCGAAGCACAAATCGACCAAACAGTAACTTTATGCGGTTGGGTACACCGTCGCCGTGACCACGGTGGTGTAATTTTCCTAGACATGCGTGACCGTGATGGTCTAGTGCAAGTGGTGATCGATCCTGATACACCAGAAGCATTCGAAACTGCAGATAAAGTACGTTCAGAATTCGTATTAAAAATCACAGGTCGTGTACGTCGCCGTTACGAAGGCACAGAAAATGCCAATATGGTGAGTGGTCAAATCGAAGTATTGGGTAAAGAAATCGAAGTTCTTGCTCAATCAGAAACACCACCATTCCCACTCAATGATGAAAATACCAATATTTCAGAAGAAATTCGTTTGAAATATCGTTTCTTGGACATTCGTCGTCCAGAAATGTTAGAGCGTTTACGTTTCCGTTCTAAATTAACTAACCTTATTCGTAACTACTTCGAAGACAATGGTTTCTTGGATGTAGAAACACCAATTTTAACCCGTGCTACTCCTGAAGGCGCGCGTGACTATTTAGTGCCAAGTCGTGTATCTAACGGTAGCTTCTATGCCCTGCCACAATCACCACAATTGTTTAAACAGTTGTTGATGGTGGGCGGTATTGATCGTTACTACCAAATCGCGAAATGTTTCCGTGATGAAGACTTACGTGCGGATCGTCAGCCAGAATTCACGCAAATCGACGTTGAAACATCGTTCATGAGTGACGATGACATCATGGATTTAATGGAAACTTTAACGGTTAAGATGTTTAAAGAACTTCTTGATGTTGAGTTTGATAAATTCCCACGTATGACCTACAACGACGCAATGCGTGACTATGCATCTGACAAACCAGACATGCGTATTCCTTTAAAACTTGTTGACGTTGCAGATTTGATGCAAGACGTTGAGTTTAAGGTATTCGCAGGTCCTGCTAAAGATCCTAAAGGTCGTATTGTTGCTTTACGCGTTCCGGGTGCAGGTTCATTACCACGTTCTGCAATTGATGAATACACCAAATTTGTTGGCATCTATGGTGCACGCGGTTTGGCTTACATCAAAGTTAACGAACTTGAAAAAGGTATCGAAGGCTTACAATCTCCAATCGTGAAATTTATCGAGCCAATCGTGCTTGATCTATTAAAACGCGTGGGTGCAGAGAACGGTGACATCGTATTCTTTGGTGCAGACAAAGCGAAAGTTGTAAATGATGCGATGGGCGCACTGCGTGTGAAAATCGGTCATGACTTAAAACTTGCAACTTGTGAGTGGGCACCACTTTGGGTAGTTGACTTCCCAATGTTTGAAGAAACTGATAACGGCTGGACATCTGTGCATCACCCATTCACGCTACCAAAATCTAGCGTAGAAGAAGTGAAGAACAACCCAGGTGAAGCACTTTCAGTTGCTTACGATATGGTACTCAACGGTACTGAAATCGGTGGTGGTTCACTGCGTATTCATAACCTAGAAATGCAAAAAGCCATTTTTGAAGCTTTAGGTATTGGCGAAGAAGAAGCAGAAGAGAAATTCAGCTTCTTGTTAAATGCTTTACGTTACGGTGCGCCTCCGCACGGTGGTTTAGCATTTGGTCTTGACCGTTTAGTGATGCTCATGACTGGCGGTTCTTCGATTCGTGACGTGATTGCGTTCCCGAAAACCAAAACTGCTGAATGCCCATTAACGCAAGCACCTGCACCAGTTGAATCAAACCAACTGCGTGATTTGGGTATTCGCTTACGTGAAAAACCAAAAGCTGAATCTCAAGAATAATCTATTCTAGATTCAACCTAAAAAGCCCTGCTCATGCAGGGCTTTTTTTGTATGATTGAGAGTCAGGCTTAACGGTGGCATAATAGCTTGTGTTTAATTTTAGGGTAAGCAAGCAATGGCTATGCGTCCTGCTGTTCGTAATAAAAGCATTATGCTGATTGTTTTTTCAGTCGTACAATGGTTATTTATGCGCTATATCTTAGCCAACAACTTATTTAGTTTAGACACCAATGAGCGTATTTTGTATTTTTGCGTAAGTAGTATCGCAGGTGCATTTGTAATTTTTGTTGCTATCATTTATATGGTTCTGAAGGGCAACCCAGACAAATATAAAAACTAATCTCTGATAAAGCCTTTACTTTAAAGGCTTTATTTTTCTCCTCTTTGTTTATATTTTATCTTTATGCTCTATATTTTTTTAACAGTCATGGCTAAATTGCCATTAGCTTGGCTGTATATGCTTGCTAATTGTTTAGCGGTAGTTTTATATATTTTCCCCTCTTCTTTTAAAAAGATTACTCGTACCAATCTTAAACTGGTTTATCCAAAGCTCTCCAATGATGAGCAAAAACGCTTATTAAAACATAGTTTAACCCACCAATGTTATACCTATGTAGAGTCCGTCAAATTCTGGGGTATGCCTAAAGCGTATAGTTTACGTCTAATTCAAGCCGTTGAAGGTGAGGAATTACTCAAACAAGCCTTAGCAGATGACAAAGGTGTCATTATGGTACTTACCCATTTTGGCTGTTGGGAATTACTCAATGTATGGGTGAATGAATATACCGAACCCATGATTATGTATAAGCCTAACAAAAATAAAGCAGTAGATCGCTTTATTTTTAAAGCACGACAAAACTTTAAGGCCAGCTTAGTCGCCACAGATAAAACGGGTGTTGGTGCAATATTTAAGCACTTAAAGCAAGGCGGTTTAACCATGATTTTACCCGATCATTTACCTAAGCCTTCAGGTGGAATCAACGCACAATTTTTTGGACAAGAAATTTTGTGTACCACTTTAGTGTCTAAATTGGCGCAAAAAACCCAATCGCATGTCTTGGGTTTAAGCTGTATTCGCCAAAAAGATGGTTTTAAAATTGTTTGCCAGAAAATGCATACCGATATTGCCAGCACCGATTTACATCGCTCTGTAACAGTTCTCAACCAAAATATGGAGCAAATGATTAACCAAGCACCTGAACAATATATTTGGTCCTATAAACGTTTTAGAAATTGTGAAGGCAACTATAATCCCTACCAGCTCTGATAGAAGATCAGCACGACTTAACGACGAGTATTAATACAGCGTTACAACAAGATAAACAAAGAGGTTAAGGTATACCCATGAGCAGTATCTTATTTATTGTGGATGATCTGGGCAAAGGTGGGGCTGAAAAAGTAACAGCCGACTTAGCCAATACCCTAGCAGATCTAGGCCACAGCGTAACGCTTGCTGTGCTCAATGGCAGTAAAGATACTCAGGCTATTAAATCTCATGTGCAGTATATTGATTTAAACATCAGCCCCTCATTTGCTTTTGGCAAATTGTGGAAAGCCAAAAAACTCTCGCCAATTGAAGAAAATCGTATTGAGCAGTTGATCAATCAACAGCGCTATGATTTGATCATTTTAGGTTTTCATAATGGTTATTACTTAGGTCATTATCTTAAACAAACTCAAAATGTATGGTATTGGATACATGGTGAACTGTTAGAATATCGCCCGTCAGCCAATATTTTTAAACGCATCAAAGAAAATATCCGACAAATTAAGCATCAAGCAAAGTTTAAACGACTTTTTCATCAAAAAAATTTGATCACCGTTAATCAAGACCTCAAACTTAAATACCAATCTTTACTGCCCAATAGTCAGATTCGACATATTGCAAACGGTGTATCGATTACACAAAAAAATATGACATCTTCATTAGATAAAATCTGGGATGTGATTTTTGTAGGACGCTTAGTGGCGATTAAACAGATTGATCATGCCATCACTGCTTTTGCGCAAAGTGGGCTCAAAGGACGCATGGCGATTGTTGGCGAGGGCCCACAAAAGCAAGAACTCATGGCATTGGTCCAAAAGCTTAACATTGAGGATCGGGTTGATTTTTTAGGTTGGGCCGATGATCCATATCCATATATCCAACAATCTAAAGCACTCATCCTCACCTCATATTATGAATCATTCGGTTTAGTGTTAGCAGAAAGCTTATGCTTAGGCACACCAGTGATTGCTTATCATTGCTCACAAGGCGTCAAAGATATTCTTTCTTATCAAGAAGATATGAAATCATTTCTGATTGACGCCAATAATTGTGAGCAACTGAGTACGCAACTTTACCGTTGCGTTAATCACCCGTATGCCATTTTAGAAGAGACCAAAAATCAATTATCTATTCAACATACAGCGCAACAATTTTTAGCGCTGATATAGCGTTTTACACTCTAAAACAAAGCGAGAAAGCTTTTCGGCAATCACAGAAAATTGATAATCTTGCAGGGCATCTCGATAACCTTGCTCTGCATAACGCGCTAAGTTTTTAGGATGATCTAAACAAAATTGCAGTTGCTTAACTAAATCTTCGACATCAGCGCATTTTGCCATTAAGCCATTTTCATTGTGTCGAATGATTTGTTGCACACTAATATGGTCACTGGCCACCACAGGCTTGGCCCATGCAAAAGCATCCAAAATTGCTAAAGGTTGGGTGTCGTTCATGGTTGGAACTAACGCTATATCAATGCTTTGGTAAAATTCAGTTTTTTGCTGACCACTAATCCAACCTAAAAATACCACATCATCTTCTAAGCCTAAACGTTGAGTCTGTTCGATTAAGCTTTGCTCTTGCTCACCCTCACCTGCAATCTGCAATTTAACCTGATAACCGAGTTGCTTAAGTTGTGCCACAGCATCAATGGCTAAATGGGTGCCTTTATACTCAACTAACCGTGTCATAATGCCTAAGGTGGTGATCTTGGATTCTGCTTTTGTAACACTTGGCTGCGTAGGCAAATGAATTAAATTTGAAATCACAGCTTGAGGTTTAGCGGTGCTATTGATATTTTTTTGCACAGATGCCTCAGCCACACGTTGTGCTACATGCGGTGTAATATGAATAAAACCATCGGCACGTACGGTACGTTTGACATTATGGCTATGATTCATGGCAATCACAGGACATTTGATACGTGCCAACAATATCGCATTTTTAAATAGATGTACCGCACGGCCACTATGTGCAATCACTACATCAGGTTTATAGTGCCTTAACCATAAAGCCAATTTAACCGCAGCGATAGGATCGTAAAAGCCTGAGTTATTTAGGCACCAAGAGCGATAGCCGTCAATTTTTTGCTTTTGATTGTCACTGCCATAAACAATGATCCCCTCATGCCCCTGACTTTCTAAAGCCTCATAGGTATTAAGCATTGCTTGCCAACGCCCACCTGAGGCATCCCCATACACGGTTTGTACAACTTTCATGATTTACTCAAAATTTAATTATCTTCAGCCTAACGTTTATGGACTGACTTCACTTTAAATACAGCAACTTTGTGCTTTAAGATGATTTAAGTTCAATGATGCAAAGCTTGCATAAATTTAGTTTGCAATATGGCAACGTGATGATGTTGTTGCAACTGAGGGCAAGCCAATAGCGCATTCACCTCTTGAGCTTCTACATAGGCCACGTAAGGACTCATCTTTTGATAATAGCTTTGGAAGTTTTGACTGAGTTGAGTGTGCTCAAACCTCGGCACAATCACATGTTTATTGGCAATCATTGCCTCACATAGCATTGAAGTAGAATCTGGCGAACAGATAATATGCGTAGCCGCAAAAATTAAATCTTCAACCACAATGCCTTGTTGCTGCCCAAATAAGACCAATTTCACATTAGGCAAATCGGCAAGCTGTTTAAGACACTCGACTAATGCTTGCGGTGTCCGTCTTGAACTACACACAAAAAATTGCTGATCGGGATATTGTGTGGCTATCGTTTTAATCAAGTGCAGCCATTCATCTGCTAAACCAATGCTCACCTCTGCGGTATCTGCCCCCAATAACACCGTCACAGCATGTTGATTAGGCTGAAGCGCCAATTTTTCTTGCGCGTGTTGCTGCGCTTGTTTTAAGTCAAAACTGACCATTTTATTTGGCGCAATTGGATAAAAAACGTAGGGTTTTTGCTGATCTTTAGTGGCATCAATGGTAAACACCACATCATAGGCAGCTTCAGGCATACCACGTAAAGAGGTTGCAATCAAATTTTTTACTTGAGGATACTGCTTGACTAAATAAGCTTTGAGTAAAGCATTGGGAAGTAAAGTATCGCCACCTGCAGAGACAATATAGTCAACATGCGGTATATGTTGTAATCGATTTAAATCATTCACACTGAGAAAAAACTTCAGCATCCATCGTTTTGGAAAAAGGGAATAAAATTTTTTAAACAATACCCCAATAAATTTTGAAGGTCGCTGAATCTGAATTTTTAAGATGTCTAAATGATCTTCTTGATTTAGGATTTTACTGATCCCTATTGCTTGAGTCTCATGCCCAGGCTTAGCATCTGTAAGTAAAATTAAGGTGTTTTTTGACATTAGGATCTCTTATGCTTTGCTAAACTACGCCCGTAAGTAAGGAGCGTTTGCTCAAGCATGGCTGTATAAGTTAAATTCTTTTTCGCTTTTTCAAAAGCAGGCTGATAAAGAGAAAGAGGATCTTGGGTACACAGATAGGCAAGAATAATTCTTCTGAGTTCATTAATCTCGTTGGGTACACATAAAAATTCGTCGGGCACAAATTCAGCCATCATCCCCACATCAGTTCCGATCACAGGTCTATTTAATAATAACGCCTCACTAAGCGTATAAGGTCCCCCTTCACGCTGTGAAGAGACAATCAAAGCTTCATGCTGACTAATTTTTTGTTGGATTTCATGACTAAACCCACACAATTTAACCTGATTGTGTAAACCGAGTTGCTCAATGAGTACTTGCAGTCTCTGGAGCTGCTCACCCTCACCATATATATTCAGTTGTGCTTCAATACCTACCCATGCCTGAATTAAAACATCAAATCCCTTCACCTCATTGAGGCGCCCAATTGCAAGAAATTTTCTATTTTTTTCCCATGGTTGAGCAGCTTGTGACAAGATTACACCGTTGTAAATCACCTCTGTTTTAGAGGGTAAATTGATATGTTCAGCTAATTTTTGACTCACAGCAATAATCGTATCAAAGGCTGCATAAGGTTTTAATTTGGATTTGGCACCATGAACGGTCACAATACAAGGCACTTTGATTTTTTTAATCAGACCACTCATTAATTGTGCTGTCTTAGAAGCATGTGCGTGCACAATATCAGGTGCAGTCATCTGAATTTTTTTCTTAAGCTGATACTTAGTCCAAGGATTATGACGACTACCGCTCATATCAAAGTTAATCAAAGCTACTCGATCACTCAACCATGTTTTAAAACGTGGATGGGCAATCAAACTGACATGATGCTCAAGCGCTAGGCCATTGGCCAACTCTATGACATGCTTTTCTAAGCCACCATCTTCACAACTCGCCATTACTAAGGTAATACGCATCAATTATCCCTCTCGTTTACCCAGCTTTAAGCGCAGCTTCACCGCAAATAATGAATCTTTACCACTGATTTTAATGCGTTTGAGCTGCATAAAATCAGGCGCAGTGTGATCAATTCCCTCAACTGTAGTCACCGCATTGGTGTAACCAACTTGCTTTGCCACCATGACATCACGGGCTGAATAAATCCCAAACGGATAGGCAAAACTGGTCACAGGTTGCTCAATTAAGGCTTCAAGTTGTTGCTTAGATTGCGTTAATTCTTCTAAACACATTGCATCATCTAATTTATTTAAATTGGCATGTGTCATGGTATGTGAACCAATTTCAATGAGACCTGATGCCACGAGTTGTTTCACTTGCGCATCACTGAGCTTTGGCTCTTGGGCCAACTCACCGCTATTGTGATGGGCTTTTTTATAGGTCGACCAATCACGATCATGGCGATCTACCACGACATAAATCGTGGCTTTGGCTTGGTATTTTTCTAAAATCGGTAAAGCATTTTCGAGGTTATCTAAATAGCCATCGTCAAACGTAATCGCCACGGTTTTTTGTGGATGCTTGCCCCAATCAGCTTGAAGTTCTTGCATAGTCACAAAGTGAAAATCTTGTGCTTTCATCCATGCAATTTGCTGTTCAAATTCTGTAGGTTTGACGCGTAATTTATTAAATTTTGCCCCATCAATATGGTCACGTACCATGTGATACATCAATACTCGCGGCCTCTTCCAATCTACTGTGGGCTTCCACCATGCATATTTATAGCTAAAAGCAATAAATAAAATAAGTGCAATAACAACAATATAAATCACTTGAGAATAATCCGCTTACGATGCAAGTAGGTATGTTGCCACACGATCTGCTTCTTTTAAAGGCTTAGCTAAACCCAATAGATTTAATTGGCTAGCATGACTCACCCAGCCTTTTTTTAAAAGCTGGTCAACCGACTGGGTAATACGATCTTGTTTTAAACGATCAATTTCAATTACACCTACTTTACAGCCTGCGGTTAATGCTTCATACAGCATTGAGACACTATCTTCGGTGACCCAAACCGCTTCAGCCAATTGCATTTGTTCAAAAATCCAACCTTGTGGTGTGTCTTCTACAGGAAAAATTTGCAGATTTTTGGCAAAAGTTTTTTCATGTAAGTTTGATAAAAAGTCTTTTGGCGTACGACGCGAAGTCGTTAAGATAATTTCAGATTTCTTATTGTCCTGTACAATTTTCTCAATCGCTTGTAAAACCTTAGCCTCGTTCCATTGATGGCGTTTAGATGCGCCACCTAAAGCAATTAAAATACGTTTTTTTTGATGTCGCTTTTCATTGGTAATTGGGTTTAACGCACCTTGTGTCACAATCACATTGTCTTGCTCGGCGAGACCATCATGTTGAGGCACAATTACGTAATCGAACCACTGTAGTGGAAATTTAGGCTTCATCAGCACGACAGTTTTGGCTTGAGGAAACACTTGCCCAAGCAATAAGGCTTTTAATTGGGTATGGCTGCCCACACTGAAAATATAATCGGGTTGTTGTTGAATTAAAGGATGCTGATTATTGCCACGTGCTAAAAACAAGTTAAAACGCGACAGTGATTCGGCAGCAATTTCTTCAAAGCTCACCGCCTGTTGACTCAAGCGTTGTAGCGCCTGATATAAACCGAGGGCTTGAGAACGATGCCCAGCTTTTCCATCCGTCACATAAACAATATGCATGTTTTAACCCACTTCAAACACAATAAAAAAGGCGAAACTTTCGTTTCGCCTTGCATACTACCTGATTGACTTATTTTACGTAAGTTAACCAGTGTGCATATTTTGGATCTTTACCTTGTACAGCGTCAAAGTAGGCTTTTTGGATTTGTGTTGTGATCGGACCACGCACACCTTCACCAATTTGACGGTCATCGTATTCACGGATTGGGGTCACTTCTGCGGCTGTACCTGTAAAGAATGCTTCATCAGCGATGTAGAATTCATCACGGGTAATACGGCGCTCAATCACCTCATAACCTAAGTCTTTGGCAATAGTCATAATGGTTTGACGGGTAATACCGTCTAATGCACCACCTGCTACGTCCGGTGTATGAATCACGCCATCACGTACTAAGAATACGTTTTCGCCTGAACCTTGGCATACATAGCCTTGTGGATCAAGTAACATGGCTTCGTCGTAACCTGAGTGCGCAACTTCTTGATGTGCAAGAATAGATAGCGTGTAGTTACCTGATGCTTTAGCTTTACACATGGTCACGTTTGGATGGTGATGGGTAAATGATGACGTTTTTACACGAATGCCTTTTGCCATCGCTTCTTCGCCAAGGTAAGCACCCCAGCTCCACGCTGCAACTACAGCATGAATGGTGTTATCTGTTGCTGCAATACCTAATTTTTCAGAACCAATGAAGATAATTGGACGTAAATAGCAAGAGGCTAATTTATTTTCACGAACCACATCAATTTGTGCTTGTTCTAACGCTGCTTGATCAAATGGCACTTTCATTTGATAGATTTTTGCAGAATTTAATAAACGCTTGGTGTGTTCCTTTAAACGGAAAATAGCCGTTCCATTTGGGGTTTCATAGGCACGGACACCTTCAAACACACCCATACTGTAATGCAAGGTATGTGTGAGTACGTGAGTTTTTGCCTCACGCCAATCAACTAATTGTCCATCTTGCCAAATAAAACCATCACGATCAGCCAAATTCATGACACACACTCCAAATTGTTATACACAGTCATTTTTATCCAACGCACACACTGCATTTGGATCAATTAATCTTTGCCATAACTTGCAAACGACCTCTCGGGTATCATGCCAATCGTCTGCATTAACTTGCATGGATTGATTTGCAAGTGCTAGACGATGGCTCTCGGCGCGTTCACGAAGATAAGCTTGAATCAATGCTGTCGCATCGCTGCTGGATAAGCAACCTGTTTTTGCGGCATCCTCAAGGATTCGTACGTTGTCGGAGTAATGGGCGAGATCGGGATTCGACCCACTCCATGCTAATACCGCATACTGTGCCATAAATTCTATATCTACGATACCACCTGCATCCTGTTTTAAATGAAAAATTCCATCTTTTTGTTGCTCTTTTGAAGAACCTAAATGGGCTTTCATTTTTTGACGCATTTTTATGACTTCATCGCGTACCATACCTTCATCGCGCACTTGGGTTAAAATCCGACAACGCAATTGCTCAAAGTCTTGGCAGAGGCTGTTTTCACCTGCAATTGAGCGGGCACGTACCAAAGCTTGGTGTTCCCACACCCATGCACTTTTAAACTGATATTGTTCAAAGGCTTTAAAACTGGTGACCAATAAACCGGCTTCACCGGATGGACGTAACCGGGTGTCAATTTCATACACCCGACCATCTAAAGTTTGCGTGGTCATCAGTGACATAAATTTTTGTGCCACGCGCATGGCAAATTCAAAACCGCTAATTGGTTTTTTACCATCGGTATCGGCTTGTTCGTCCATGGCATGAATAAACACTAAATCTAAATCTGAACCATAACCGAGTTCAATGCCACCGACTTTGCCATAGCCAATCACAATAAAAGCAATATAATCGAGCGAGCAACGTCTGCCTTCTAAATCAATTGGATAGCCATGTTTTTGTGCCACCATTTGATAGGCCAAGTGCAAGGTGGCTTTCACCGATACTTCAGCAATATCCGTTAAAGCGTCAGACACTTTCATCAGTGGACTTTCAGCCAAGACATCACTTGCAGCAACCGTCAATACATTGGATTTTTTAAATAAACGCAACACGCGCATCTGATCTTCAACTTGATCAATTTCAATACGCAGTAATTGTTGGCGCAATGAATCTTCTAAATCTTGACGTTTTGGCAACTCAAAATCCATAGATAAAAATTCGTCTAACAACACTGGATAATGGGTCAATTCTTCACAAATCCATGGACTGACACTGGCCATTTTCACTAAACGATGTAGTGCACCTTTGCTTTCAATCAACATGACTAAATACACTGTACGGCGCATCACCGATTCTAATAATGGCATTAACCGGACCAAAGCCACTTGCGGATTATTGGCTTGTAACACTGCTTCAATTAAATGTGGCCAAAAGGTTTTTAAACGCTGAATGGCTTTGGCAGGTAGTTTTTTTAAAGCATGCCCATTCCAAAATTCATGTACTAAGTTTTTGGCATTGTCATCTAAAACCGGATACAAGCGCTGTTCAAGTTGGCTTAAGCTTTCAACTGCGCTCTCTGTTTCTTTTTCTTTAATTAAATGCTCAAATTGATAGACCACTTTGGCACGTTTGGCATTTAAGCACTCTAAAAATGCGGCCCAACTGTCAAAGCCCAAGGTTTCAAACATACGCGCACGTAAATCAGGCTCTGTCGGCAAAGATTGTGTTTGTTGATCATTTAAAGCTTGAATGGCATGTTCAACACGGCGCAAGAATAAATAAGCATCTTCTAAGTCAATCACCGCTTGTTCGTCTAGCAATTCGGCATCATCTAAATGACTTAAACTGACCAAACATTGGCGATCTTGTAGTTCTAAGCGATAACCACCGTAGATTAATTGAAAGACTTGGACAATAAATTCAACTTCGCGAATCCCACCAGCACCCAGCTTAATATCATCTTCAATATTACGTCGTGCTACTTCGCGCTCAATCATGCTTTTCATTTCACGCATGGCTTCAAAAGCAGTGTAATCGACGTATTTACGAAATACAAAAGGCCGTGTCATCTCCATTAACTCATCGCCCTCAGGGCTTGGATTGACAATACGGGCTTTGATCCATGCATAACGCTCCCATTCGCGCCCATGCTGAATTAAGTATTTTTCAAGCGCAACGTGGCTAATTGCCAATGCCGAACCATCGCCCCATGGACGCAAACGCATATCAACTCGAAATACAAAACCATCTGCGGTGATATGGTCGAGTAGATAAATCAGCTTTTGACCCCACAAGATACAAAATTGCTGCACATCAATAGACTTACGTCCACCTTGGGTTTCGCCTTGTTCATCAAAGGCAAAAATCAGATCAATATCACTGGATAAATTGAGTTCTTGTGCGCCAAGTTTACCCATGGCAATAACAATTAAATCTTGGACTTTGCCGTTATAGCCCATCGGTTGACCATATTTGGCCACCAACGGTGCTAAGGCAAAATCTTTGGCAGCACAAATGGCCGCATCAGCAAAATCAGACAGTTCTCGGGTGAGGGTGACGACATCGGTGAGTTGATTGGCATCTTGCCAAATCCAACGAAACATTAAACGCGCACGTAAATGACGTAGACGGCGCATCCATGTGTTTTCATCAATTACATCGGCCAAGGCATGTGCAACAGAAGCGTAAATATTGGCTGTGCTTAGGCCACCTAAAAATTGGTCAAGTGCATAATCTTGATGCAGCAGCTCGGCATGCATACTCAGGACTTGTTCAGCATACTGACTGGCGCGTAAAGTCTTGGTTAACTGTGCGTGATTCATTCTTAGGTGTTCTCAAGCCTTTGGTTTTTCTCTGTTATAACAGCAAGCTTGACCAATAGAAAACCTTTTTATTTATACACTTGAATATGCTTGCTTCTCTAAGGCTTTATGAGCTTGACTTGCCGCGGGTAAACTGACTTTAAATAAGGTACCCTCACCCTCTTTAGAGGTCACGCAAATCTGTCCTTGATTCAGATCAATAAAACGCTTACACAACACCAAACCTAAGCCTGTGCCCTTTTCACCTAATGTACCTTGGCGACTAATGGTAATTTTAGGCTCAAATAAATTATCAATTTGAGCCTTGGTCATCCCCAAACCGGTATCTTGAATATAAATATGCACCTGATCTTTGTCCTGCTCAGCGCGTATAATCACTTTGCCTGTGCCATCGGTATGGGTAAATTTTAAGGCATTGGAAACCAGATTTTGAATCACTGAGGTAATCATATTAATGTCAGCATAGACTTTAATATCTGTTTCTAATGTATTAATAAGTTGAATATTTTTTTGTAAAGCCAAACTGGCTAAGACATTGCTAACAATTTTAACTGACTGTTGCAGTTCAAAATTAATGGGGTGATAGACAAAACGCCCACCTTCAGCCATGGCCCAATTGAGCAAATTTTCCAGTAAGTTATAGGTTGATTGTGCTGTATCAAACACATATTCACTGATGTCTTGAATGCCTTTTTCATCCAAAGTGTCGCGCTCTTTGGCTAAAATTTCAGAAAAACCCAATAAGCCATGAAAAGGGGCACGTAAGTCATGGGCAATAATTTGGAAAAACTTGGTTTTACTAAAATTAAGAGCCGCTTGTTGTTCAAATTCTTCTTTTAACTCGGCATTTTCTAAACGCAGACGAATAATGCCCATTAAGCTTTGAATAAACTCACGCACAATGACGATGCTTTTGGGGTCAAATGCTGCGCTATGTTGATCAAACAAATATACATGTCCAACAGAGTCGCCACTGTCACATAAATCTACTGCCAACATACGCTGATGATACATCCCTAAACTTTGCATATAGGCTGAAACTTCAGCATAAATTTCGCTCTGTGGCGTAATCAAATCATGCTCATCAAAAAAGCGATTCACTCGTGCGTCTGCTTCAGCCAAAAATGGTTTACAGCCTTCATCAGATGAAAACCAAATATACGGTTCGCCTTTAAAAGCCAAAATAGCGTAATCGGTTTGCAACATACTACGCGCAAACTTTAAAAAATCTGCAATACGATTTTCTTGGGTAAATACACCCATCAGCAATGAAAGTTTACAGGCACTGAGCTGCTCAGTTTGCGAGCCAATTTCTAATAATTTGAGTTCCATGTTCTCAGCCTCAGCAGTTTTTCTTTTTATAAGAAAAATTGACTAAATTTTCTTATATTTAGCACGCTATTGCGTAAAATTACAACAACAAAAACCATATAATATTTAACATAATTCTTGCTGATTGGCTTGACTTGCAACAAATTGAAAATAAAAGATTAAAAAATGCAGAAATTTGTAAATTTAATTTAATATAAAACATGAGATATAAAAAAACCCCAAACCTTTAATACCAGTTTGGGGTTTTCTAGAATTTTGGTCCCGAGGGTCGGACTCGAACCGACACGTCATCTCTGACAGCGGATTTTGAGTCCGCCGCGTCTACCAATTTCACCACCTCGGGAGAGATGTTGTGAGGGCTATAATAAACTTATTTTAAAAACTGTCAATGCTTTATCTCGCTATTTGCTTAAAATTAAAGCAGTTAGCTTTTTTTAGCTGCAAACTGCCAATTTCTGCCATTTAAAACAAAAAAGCATATACTAAGCGCAGTTTTTTTATTCTCTGTGTTACACATGCAACTGTCTGACTTTAATTTCGATCTCCCTGATGAATTGATTGCCCGCTATCCACTGCAAAGCCGCAGTGCTTCGCGTTTACTACATGTGGATGCCCATGGTGAGCATCATGACCATCAATTTACCGACATTTTAGATTTGCTGAGTCCAGGTGACTTATTGGTGTTAAATGACACTAAAGTCATGAAAGCACGTTTAAAAGGTAAACGTGCCTCAGGTGGCGCAGTTGAAGTATTGGTTGAGCGTCTGCAAGACCAATTTGTGGCGCATTGCCATATTAAAGCCAGCAACTCACCTAAAGCAGGGGCTGAATTGTTCATTGGACCTGATCAAGTGAAAGTCACGGTACAAGGTCGCCATGAAAATCTCTTTATTGTTGAGTTTTCGCAGCCGATTTTAGAGGTCTTGGATTTATATGGCGCTTTGCCAATTCCGCCTTATTTTAACCGTGAGGCAGAAGCAGTTGATACCGAGCGCTATCAAACGGTATTTCATGATCCAACCAAAATTGCCAGTGTGGCAGCTCCTACCGCAAGTTTACATTTTGATGAAGCCTTATTAAAAAAATTAGCCGACAAAGGCATTCAAACCACATTTGTGACGCTGCATGTAGGCGCAGGCACTTTCTTGCCTGTACGCACTCATGATATTAAAAATCACATCATGCACAGTGAATGGTGCCAAGTGTCTGAGCAAGCCATGCAGATGATTCGTGACACTAAAGCGCGCGGCAACCAAGTGATTGCGGTGGGTACTACTGCAACCCGTGCTACAGAAAGTGCAGCACAAGCCAATGCTGGTGAGCTAAAGGCTTGGACGGGAGATACCCAAATCTTTATCTATCCGGGCTATGAGTTCAAAGTGGTAGATCGTTTAATTACCAATTTCCATTTACCTGAATCTACGCTTTTAATGTTGGTGTCGGCATTGTCTAATCGTGAAAATATTTTAGCAGCGTATGAGCATGCCGTTGCAAATCGTTACCGCTTCTTTAGTTATGGCGATGCTATGCTGATTGATCAAGCCAAAAAGTAAGCTGCTCCTATGCCGATCGAGACCAGTCAACATCTGTTAGCCTTGCGTAGTAAAAAAAATGCACAGGTGGCTCACAATCTCGCTCGGCTTTGGGATATTGCAAAAAATAGCGACTCTGATGAACAGCTGTTAGCACAATTACATCCTTGGGGTGAATCACCTTGTCTGCGCTTTGATAATGGCTTAGCGATTTTTATAGCACTTGTGGCGGGTTTGTTATTACTGCCCTTGCTGTTACAACCTACCGCAATATGGGCACAGTTGTTAGCTTTAGGCGCTGCTGCTTTGTTGTTTTTAAGCTATTTACTTTATGCCCCCAAACGCCCGATTAACGAAGCAATTGAAGCTTTAGAACACAGCATCATTCAAAAAAGATATGCCTTAAACTACCACAGCCTTCCATCTGCATTAGGCCGACCTTTAAGCACAAGCTTATTAATGTCACAGCTTAAACAGCAATTTCCCATTTTTAGCCGCGGCAGTGTGAGTAACGACATTCCATTTTTTGCCAGTTCTGTCTGGCAAGAAGCAGATGGTAAAACCCATCAGGTACTGATTTTTCAATATCATTATGTCAATGAATTGCGCCTTCCCAGCAAAGATGGCCAAACCCAAAGCAAAGAAATTCATCAAGATTTATGGGGAGTGTTTATTTTTGATTTAGACCATGATTTACCTACCTTTGCGGTGAGCACTGAACACAAAAAATTGGCTTATCCGTATCATTTAGAATGGCAAAGTAGCGATATTCAATTGCGTCAACGTGTCTATATGGCCGGGGAAAATCCACTCGAGATGGCCAAAAAAATCACGCCAAGTTTTACTCTAAAATTAGGTGAGTTTTTTGCGCAGCGCCGTGGCGAGGTGTATATTAATGCTAATCAAAATATGCTGTGCTATTTGGGTCGTGATGACTTGATGCAAATTCAACAACAACGCCATAAAAAAATAGATGATATTTCGGCACTACGTGGCCATTTAAGAACGTTTAGACTACCCAAGCTTGAGCGTTTAAAACAACAACTGTTAGTACTTTTAGCATAAGGATACGGCATGTATTTACTGATTTTTCTTGGACTGATTGTAGTGTTAGTGGTCATTATTATTATGATTCGCAACAATATTATTCGTCATCATAATGCCAGCATTCGTGCTTGGGCAGATGTGGCAAGCTTTGAGCGCCAAAAGGTCAAAATTTTAGATGGTTTACAGCCTCTGGTTGAGCAATATGCCAATTTTGAGCAAGGTACATTGACCCAAGTCACTGAGCTGCGTCAAAACATTATGAAACTTAATATCAATGACACCGATATTGGACGCTTACAGCAGGTTGAAAGTTTAAGTAAACAACTAATGCAAAGCTTAAATGTGGTGGTCGAGAACTACCCTGAGCTCAAGACCAATGAAATTTACTTAAAAATGATGCATGAAATTGAACAACAAAACCAAAATATCGGTGCAGCCATCACCATTTATAACCGTAATGTTGAAGTGTTTAATAACTATATTCAGATTTTCCCCAACAATATTATTAATACCGCCACTACCTCTAAAAAACCGATTCGTGCTTTTCGTGATGCATCTGTTACGCAAAACTTTGATTATCGACCAAATTTTTAAATATAATGAGCCTCAGTATCGGGCATTCACTACACCAAGGACATCATGTTACAACATCTCTCTGTGTTAAAAGATGCGTTAATCCATGAATTTTATCAACTTTATGATCGTTATTATGAAGATGAAATTTATGGCTGTGCCTTGGTATTTAATGAATACATGTTACTTGATCATTTAAGTATTGCCACCCAACGCAGCTTATTTGCTGAACATGAAGACTACGCGCAGTTTTTAAGTCAAGACGACAAATGGAATGTCAGTAAATGGCGTTTTCGCTCTAGTAGCAGCGACAGTCGCTTACAGCAGTTTAATCATTTACTTAACGAATACTTACAACAACGCCATGTATTTGGTACGCCGTTACAACAACAAAATTTAGACACACTCAATAATCTCGATATATTACTCAGCGCATTTAAACAAGCCAAAGAAGCTTTGGTGGATTCCTATGGTTTAGATGTCGATCAAATTTTGTTTTTTATCAGCCTGCCAGCCCAACCCAATATAGAAACCAATTCTGCCCAAGCCTTAAACGGCTCAAGCCAATTGTTACAAGAATTTTTACAGGTCAAGCAACATCGGCAAATTGCCCATGATCCTGCTCGTTTAAAAAAGCTGTCTCAAGCGGACAAAGACATGTTGGTGGACATTGCTCAACTGGTTAAAATTGACCCATTTGATTATCTTCAAATTGCCAATCAAGCCTATATTTTGACCCTTGATTCAACCTTTGCCGATATCAATCCTTATATTCAAAAATTGGTATATACCATTGCTGCAATGGAAGATGCCACCTTTGCCATGAGCCGCGAAGAAATTTTAGAACGCATTGATCAGTTCTATAGTCATTTAATACGCCAACGCTAATTACACAAAAATACACACCCACTCAGCAAAAGCTAGCGTTTCGGTTAAGAATCAAGGAAAATAGCCCCCTTTATTTTTAGCCATCAGCGAACTGTTTTTTCGCCTTGAGTTGGAACGTTTATGAAGTTTGAAAAATTAACCCAGTCGGGCCGTGCTCGTCGTGGTCGCTTGACTTTAGAACATGGTGTGGTTGAAACACCTATGTTTATGCCTGTAGGTACCTACGGCACAGTCAAAGGTGTGTTGCCACGCGATATCAAAGAGATTAAATCTCAAGTGATTTTGGGCAATACCTTCCATTTATACCTACGTCCTGGTTTAGACGTGATTCGTGAACACGGCGGCTTACACCAGTTTATGAAATGGAATAACCCAATTTTAACCGACTCAGGTGGCTTCCAAGTGTTTAGTCTTGGCGCTATGCGTAAAATTAAAGAAGAAGGTGTGACCTTCCGCTCACCAATTGATGGTTCAAAAGTCTTTTTATCGCCTGAAATCTCAATGGACATTCAACATACCTTGAATTCTGACATTGTGATGATTTTTGATGAATGTACACCTTATCCTGCAACGCGTGAAGAAGCGCAAAAATCGTTGCAGTTGTCACTGCGTTGGGCCAAGCGTTGTAAAACCCAACACCATGAAGTGTTAAAAAACCGTAATGCATTGTTTGGAATTATCCAAGGCGGCATGTACGAAGATTTACGTGAAGAGTCATTAAAAGGTTTACTTGAGATTGACTTTGATGGTTATGCGATTGGTGGTTTATCAGTGGGTGAACCTAAAGAAGAGATGATCAAAGTTTTAGATTATCTGCCTGAGCAAATGCCAGCCGATAAACCGCGTTATTTAATGGGTGTGGGTAAACCTGAAGATATTGTTGAGGCGGTGCGTCGTGGCGTGGATATGTTTGACTGCGTGATGCCAACGCGTAATGCACGTAATGGTCATTATTTTGTCACTGATGGTTTAGTGCGTATTCGTAACAGTCAATATCGTCATGACCAAGGCCCACTTGACCCACATTGCGATTGCTATACTTGTACCAACTTCACTCGTTCATATTTATTCCATTTAGAAAAATGCGGTGAAATGCTCGCTTCAATGCTCGGTACCATTCACAATTTACGTTATTACCTGCGTTTAACGGAAATGATGCGTGATGCCTTAGATAACGGCACATTTGATGAGTTTGTGGCAGACTTTTATGCACGTCGTGGTCTAGAAGTACCACCTTGCCCAGTCGATTAATCTTTTTGCCATTTGCGCTAAAGAAAAAGACAAGGTAAATTGCTGTTCAAGACCTTATTGACTTAGTATTTAGGAAATTATAGATGAGCCTTTTTATTTCGACTGCTCATGCAGCCGGTGAAGCCGCACAACAACCAAGCCTCATGGCCAACATTTTAATGATTGCTGTATTTGTGGCAATTTTCTACTTCTTGATTTGGCGCCCTCAAGCAAAACGTGCCAAAGAACACCGTAGCCTAGTTGAAAGCTTAGGTGTCGGCAGCGAAGTGGTGTTTGCTGGTGGCTTGATGGGTCGTATCATCAAAATTGAAGGTGATTTTGCTGTGGTCGAACTCAGCCGTGGCGTAGAAGTTAAAATTCAACGTGCAAGCGTGATTTCGGTTTTACCTGAAGGCACTTTAAATAACCTTTAATCACTGTTTCAGTCGTGCACATTGCACGACTTTTTATTTTAAGAAGAAAATAAATGCGTTACCCTGCATGGAAATATCTACTGATCCTCGTGGTTTTGGCGATCAGTACTTTATATGCCCTGCCAAGTTTGTATCCTGATGAACCTGCTGTGCAAATTTCGGGTGCCAAAGCCGGTACTCAAATTGACCAGAGCATCGTACAAAAAGCAGAGCAAATCCTCAAAAGCGAAAATATTTCAAGTCATGACAACAGCTTTAGCAATAATGCTGCCTTGTTACGTCTAGATTCATCAGAAGCTCAGCTCAAAGCCAAAGAAGCCTTACGTCAAGGTTTAGGCGATGACTATGTTGTTGCGTTAAACTTAGCGCCAACTACCCCAGAGTGGCTACAAAAAATTGGTGCTAAACCAATGAAGCTCGGTCTGGATTTACGCGGTGGTGTGCATTTCTTACTTGAAGTGGATATGGACAAAGCGATTAGTCAGCGTATGGAAACATCCGCGACCGATCTACGTCGTCAGCTTCGTGATAACAACATCAAATTTAATAGCTTAAGCTTAAACAACAATACGCTTACGGTTCAATTTGCCAATAACGATGACCGTAGTGCTGCGATGGACTTTTTACGTCGTAATGGTAATGAGTTTAATCAACAAGCGCTTGCCACCGAAGCTGGTGCAACCTTACGTTTAGAATACACAGATGCACGTCGTCAAGAAATTCAAAGCTATGCGGTCAATCAAAACTTAACGACCTTACGTAATCGTATTAACGAATTAGGTGTGGCTGAAGCTTTGGTTCAAACCCAAGGTAGCAACCGTATTGTGGTTGAATTACCCGGTGTACAAGACACAGCCGAAGCAAAACGTGTTTTGGGTCGTACTGCCAACTTAGAATTCCGTTTGGTGTCGGATTTAAATGACCAATACATTGACCCATATTTGGGTAAATCAAATGGTCAACCGATTCCACCGGGCACTGAAGTCTTTGCCTTTGAATCACTCGACAGTGGTCGTGAATTACTGCTTAATCGTAGCCGTATCTTAACTGGTGAGCGTGTGCAAAATGCCTCAAGCGGTTTTAGCCAAGATACTGGCGGTGCTGAGGTAAATATTACCCTCGACTCTGCGGGTGGTAAATTAATGGCAGATGCCACACGTAATGCCGTAGGCAAACGTATGGCGGTGTTGTTTATTGAAAATAAACAAAAGATTAGCTTTGTGACTGACCCTGAAACCGGTACACAAACCGAAGTACGTACCCCATACACCGAATCTGTGGTAATTAACGCCGCAACCATTCAAGCGGTGTTAGGTTCACAGTTCCGTATCACAGGTTTAGATTCACCACAAGAAGCAGCAGAACTCGCGTTGATGCTACGTGCCGGTGCTTTAGCTGCACCAATGTACTTTGTTGAAGAACGTGTCATTGGTCCAAGTTTAGGTCAAGAAAACATTGATAAAGGCGTGCTATCGACTCAAATTGGCTTCTTATTGGTGGCAATTTGGATGGTGGTATTCTTCCGTTTATTTGGGGTGATTGCCAACTTTGCCTTAGTGTTTAACTTAGCCATGATCTTAACTGTAATGTCTTGGTTAGGTGCATCATTAACACTACCGGGTATTGCAGGTATTGTGATTACCATTGGTATGGCTGTCGATGCCAACGTACTAATTTGTGAGCGAATACGTGAGGAAATCAAATGGGGAGCATCGCCAAAACAAGCGATTGTTGCCGGTTATGAGCGTGCTTATAACACCATTTTTGACTCCAACTTAACCACATTCTTGGTGGCATTTATTCTATTTGCCATTGGTACAGGCCCAATTAAAGGCTTTGCTGTCACCTTGATGATCGGTATTGTCTGCTCAATGTTTACCGCCATTACGGTCACGCGTGCCATTGTACAGCTGATTTATGGCAAAAAACGCGACTTGAAAAAGTTGAGCATTTAAGGAGATCGATGATGACTGAAAATTCTCAACCGCAATATGGTCGCCCTGAAGAAGAACGCGTGATTCCGTTTATGAAGATTGCTTTGCCTGCGGCATTGCTATCGATTTTCTTAACGCTTGCAAGTATTTTCTTTATTGCCACCAAAGGTTTAAACCTAGGTTTAGACTTCACTGGTGGTATTGCTGCGGAGCTTAATTACACCAATCCAGTTAAACCTGAGCAAGTCAGCAATGCTTTAAGCCAAGCTGGCTTTAATGATGCTGTGGTACAAACCTTAGGTTCAGAACGTGACCTGATGGTACGTATGCCGGTTCAAGAAGACATTGAAGCTGAAGACTTAACCAAAACCATCACACAAGCCGTTCAGTTGCCTAATAACGCAGCTGAAGTGCCTAAAGTTGATGTAGTCGGTGGTCAAGTCGGTAATGAGCTGTATGTGCGCTCAGCCGGTGCTGTGGGCTTAGCGTTGTTGCTGATGCTAGTCTATGTCACCATTCGCTTTGAGTTTAAGTTGGCAATGGGTGCAGTTTTGTCTTTGTTCCACGACATTGTGGTGACACTAGGTTTCTTTGCTTTTATGCAATGGCCATTTGACTTAACTGTACTTGCAGCATTATTAGCAATTATTGGTTTTTCACTTAACGATAACATTGTGGTGTCGGATCGTATTCGTGAAAACTTCCGTAAGATTCGTGGTGCAACGCCTTTAGAAGTGGTCAACCTTGCCTTAACGGAAACCTTACGTCGTACCATTCATACCTCTATGACCTTATTATTGGTGGTTGTGGCAATGATGTTCATGGGCGGTGATGGCCTCAAATGGTTCTCGATTGCCATGTTTATTGGTGTGTTTGTGGGTACTTATTCTTCTATTTATATTGGTACTGCCTTCTCACTATGGCGTGGTCTGAACCGTCAAGACTTTATTGTCACGGTTAAACCTGAATTTGAAGAACAAGCTGATGAGCAATTGCCACCGCGTTAATGCATAATTTTAAACAGCCTATCTTCGGATGGGCTTTTTTATGCCCATGTGATATGTGGGCGGCTCTGGCTTTTACGCCATGCTATCGTCACAAGTGCAGCGTCTAATACTCTATGCTCATATTCAAAGGCGCCTAATGATGGATGCTGCATCTCGCCTTGCATATATCCAAATCGTACATTAGTTTCTAAAGTGTTAAGACTTAAACGAATCCCAAGCCCTGCTGCTTTAAGAATCGCTTCTTTAGCGGTCCAAATCTGAAACCAATAGCATGTGTCTTGTCCACTGGCATACCACGCTTGTAATTCATGTTGGCTAAACGCATGTTGAGCCAATGCTCCAAAGCGTACCTTGCGGTTTAAGTCTTCAATATCAACGCCAATATCTGGCTGGGTACGGCTCATCACCAAAGCATAATGCTGCTGACTGTGGCTATGGTTAAAGGCTAAATCGGGTAAATAAGGTTTGCCGTGTTCAGTTTTTAACAACTCAGAAGCTTGGATGTTACGACCTAAATATTGACTCAGCTTGACTAAGCGGTAAGCATGTAAGGCTTGCTTTTGTGCAGCCACATATTGCGGACGGGTGAGATCTTTATCTAGTGTCACCAAATGATGAATAGGCTGACAATCAAAAACGATGTGCATGATGATATTCCATAAAAAAACCAGCAAGCGAGCCTGCTGGTCTTGGTCGCAGCTTTAGTTACCTTGAACTAAACGGCGCGCGCTGATAATGCCCGGTTGCTGCTCTAAACGTGCCAACAAACGTGATAATTGTGCCAAACCTTTAACTTCAATTAATAATTTCATATTGGCAATCCCATCGGCTTCTGAGATGGTATTGACCTGACGAATATTAATTTGATCTGAAAAAATTACTTGGGTTAAGTCTTTGAGCAAACCACGGCGATCATAAGCTTCCACCACAATTTGCACACTTTGACCACGTGTAGGTTGCATTTCCCAATCAGCTTCTACTGCACGTTCAGGTTCATTGTGAATCATGCGTAGATAATCTGGACACGCCACTTTGTGAATACTGACTCCACGATTTAAGGTAATGTAACCGGCAATGGATTCACCATGTACTGGCTGACAGCACTGCGCAATATGCAACTCTACATTGTCTAAACCATCAATTAAAATACCATGTGCAGACAAAGTATGACTGGCACGCGGATTTAAAGTCGGCTTAAGCACCAATTCAGGTTCATCCTGATCAAGGTGCATATGACGATTAACTTGGTTAATCAAAGCATGCAGGCTAATGTCGCCATTGACCAAGCCAATTAAAATATCTTCGCCTGATTTAACATTAAAATGGTTGCAGTAATCTGCCAAATCAATACTTTTAGGATGCAGTGCTAAACGCAATAATTCCTTATGCAGAATCTCACGTCCAACCTCTAAGTTTTTACTGCGATCTTGCTGACGGAACCAATGACGTAGTTTGTCACGCGCACGTCCGGTTTTAATATAACCGAGTGAATTGACCAACCAATCACGATTAGGCTCACGGTCTTTTTTGGTTAAAATTTCAACCTGCTCACCAGTTTTTAAGGTGTAGGTTAACGGCACATAGCGCTGATTGACACGTGCTGCATAGCACTTGTTGCCCACTTCGGTGTGCACATGATAGGCAAAATCCAGCACCGTCGAACCACGCGGTAATTCTTTAATGTCACCATCACGACTAAACACATAAATCTTTTCAAAATCTTCAAATTCTTAAATTTTATCAAAATTTTCTTCAGCATCTTCGTCTTTGTGGGCGCTGGCATCATTACGTTCTTGATAATGCTCAAGCACGGCACGTAAAGAATGTAAACGATGGTTAAACGAATGATCGGTGTTTTTAGAGCCTTCTTTATAATTAAAGTGCGAACACACCCCAAGTTCAGCTTCGTTATGCATGGCATGGGTACGAATCTGCACTTCTAAAGATTTGTTCTCGGCAATCACTGCAGTATGTAATGAGCGATAACCATTGGCTTTAGGATTGGTAATATAGTCATCAAATTGATGCGGAATATGCCGCCACATTTGATGCACAATCCCTAACGTGTGATAACACTCAGGCACTGCTTTGACCAACACACGCACTGCACGAATATCGTAAAGCTGATCAAAACTTAAGTCTTTACTCTTCATTTTGCGATAGATCGAGTAAATATGTTTCACCCGTCCACTAATTTCAGCTTCAATGCCATATTCAAGTAAAGCATTACGCAGCTTATCAATCACAAATTGGATATATTGCTCACGCTCCAAACGCTTTTCATTGAGGAGTGATGCAATTTCTTTATAACGCTCTGGAGCCAAATAACGGAAAGCTAAATCTTCAAGTTCCCACTTTAACTGTGCAATCCCCAAACGGTGGGCAAGAGGCGAGTAAATGGTTAAAATTTCACGTGCCACACGTTCTTGACGGTCTTTGGATGACTTGGCCAATTCACGTAAGGCATAGGTACGCTCTGCCAATTTAATCAATACCACACGTACATCTTCAGTGACCGAAATCAGCATTTTATAAATACCGGTCAGATGTTCACGTTGGTTATTGTTAAAGTGATCTTCTAAGCGTTTATTTTTTTCAATTAGCTCCGACAGCTTACCCATAGCCAAAGTGCCTTTGACTAAGCCATGCACATTGGCACCAAAGTCATTGAGCACTTCTTCAAGCGAAATCACCCCTTCACGTACACCACGATACAGCATTGCCGCCGACAAGGTGTCTTCATCGACATACAGATGTGCCAAGATATTGGCCATCTCTAAACCGGTGTAAAAAGTATTGGATGGATGCTTGACTGTACTTTCTAACTCGCGCTGCAAGGCAAGTTGGGCAACTTCTTCGAGTTGTTTAAGTTCTGCACCATCAAAAATAGCACGAACACGATCAAGCCATTCCGCTAAATCGTGCTGAGCTTGTTCAGCATGCTCAACAGTCGTTTCCTCAGACAATTCATTTAATCGTCCCGGAAGTTGTTCACGTACTGTGACCATAGCCGTCTCCTACTTCTCTTCTAAGCTGCATCATATATTATAAATTTATAAGTCGTCTATTTCGTGTTTTTTAAATAAAGCAATCGATTCAACATGTCCGGTATGGGTAAACATATCCATGACACCCGCTTGGATTAAGTCATAGCCATGTTCTGCCAAGATTTTGGCATCACGCGCCAAAGTGGCCGGATTACATGACACATAAACCAAACGTTTTGCACCAAATTTGGGCACATACTGCATGACCTGTTCTGCACCGCTACGTGGTGGGTCAATTAATAATGCATCAAAGCCTTGTTTTGCCCAAGCTTGGTGCGAAAAATCTTGTGTTAAATCTTGTGAATAAAATTGCACCTGTTTGATTTGGTTGAGTTTGGCATTTTCTGTGCCACGCTTCACCATCTCATCGCTACCTTCCACCCCAATCACTTGCCCATCTTCACCCACACAACGTGCCAATGGCAAGGAGAAGTTACCTAAACCACAAAATAGATCTAAAACACGTTCACCGGGCTGCAAGTCTAGCAATTGGCATGCCAACTGTACCATTTTAGGATTTACCGTTGAGTTAACTTGAGTAAAGTCATGTGGATGAAAAGCAAAACGCAATGCAAACTCAGGCAAACTGTAATGTAGGCGTGAAGCAGCATTGGCTTGATCAATACGCACTAAGTTTTTGTCGTCACCGGCCAAATACAACTGCCAACCTTTATGTAACGCAAATTCGCGCAATTGGTTGACATCCTGCTCGCTTAAAGGCTGTAAATGACGTAACACCAAGGCAATTTCTTGGTCCCCCATGGCCAATTCTAAATGACCGATGTGGGCTTTGCCCTCTAGCCCTTGCAGCAATTGTTTTAAACGCGTCAGTGAACCAAACTGCTCATCTAAAATTAAACAACGATCAATCGAGGTGAGTTTGTTGCTTTGCTTTTCACGAAAGCCCACTACCAACTTATCTTGACTGGCAATATAGCGCACACCAATACGTGCTTTACGACGGTAATCTTCACGCGCTGATCGCATAGGCTCTAACCATTTTTCTGGGCTTAAACCGGCAAAATGGGTCAAATGAGATTGTAATACTTGCTGTTTTAGACGAATTTGTTCATCTTTGGCAATATGCTGCATATTACAACCGCCACAATGCTCAATATGCACACACGGCGGTTGCACACGTAGATCAGACGGCTCACTCAGCACTTCAAGGCAATCGGCTTCTTCTAAGCGTTTCACCACATTGGTGATTTTGGCAAGCACAGTTTCGCCCGGTAAAGCCCCTTCAATAAAGACTTTTTTACCGTGCTTATCACTTGGATGCTCCGGATGGCTGCCATAATGCGCTATCCCTCGTCCTTCATGTGATAGCGATTCAACCTGAAAAATGTACTTGGGTTGGGCCGTAGGACGAGGTTTAGCTCTGTGTTTCATGGATACCTAATTTTTATCTGGGGAGAAATCTAATGCAGTAAATGCGGTGTGTTGCGAATTGTTGCGCCAGAGCTGCAAAAACTCGCTCTGTTGCGGTTGCGTATGTAAATAGTCAATGCTGCGTTGAATCCACATGTGATGGATGTCTTTGCTGATTAAACCTTTGAGTAATGCCCAACGCAAAAATACCAACCATGTATTAAGCACATCACCCTCACAATAGCTGGTCAGTGCTTGCCAGTTTGCATCGGCCACGTACTTGGGTACATGATAACCTGCCAAGCCACGTTTACCCGGAAAACCAAGTAAATGGGCAATATCATCGAGCTTTTGGAAATTACGACCATTAAACATGGCCATCACGTCCATTAAATCAACATGACGCTGATGATAACGGTTTTGATAGTTATTATAGCGCTTTTGGTTATCAATTTCGCCTTGATCAAACAAACTTGGCGCAGATAAACCATGATACATGGCACGATATAAAATTACCGGCAAATCAAATTGTGAACCATTCCAACTGACTAAAGTTGGATAACGCTTATCAAAGATTGACAAAAACTTTTCTAAAATTTCATATTCGCTATAGTGCTCTTGGCTAAATGAAAACAGTTTGATCTGTTCTTGTTCATTAATCCACAGCCCAGAAATACACACAATTTCATGTAAAGGCAAACGCTGAAAATCAGTACCTGCCTCTTGGCGGCGTAGTTTTGCCAAAGCGGCATCTAAATCATCTGCTGGCAAATCAAGGTCATATAAATGCGCACCTGATTTTTTGTCGGTTAAGGTTTCAATATCAAAAACTAATACCGGTAAACGCATACAATGACCCTTTTTTGATTGCTTAGTCTTGAACTGAGAACAAACCTGTCGATAAATAACGATCGCCACGGTCGCATACAATACATACAATAACAGCATCTGGCTGTTGTTCAGCAATTTTTACCGCAGCCCATACTGCACCACCCGATGATACACCTGCGCTAATCCCTTCACGACGTGCCAATTGACGTGCAGTTTTTTCCGCTTCAATTTGCGGAATATCCATAATCTGATCCACGCGTGAGGCATCAAAAATCGTCGGTAGATATTCTGTTGGCCAACGACGAATACCGGGAATATTGGAGCCTTCGGCCGGTTGTAAGCCTACAATTTGAATGTCTGGATTTTGTTCTTTTAAATATTTAGAAATGCCCATGATGGTGCCTGTGGTACCCATAGAACTGACAAAATGGGTGATTTTGCCCCCTGTTTGACGCCAAATTTCAGGACCTGTGGTCAAGTAATGTGCCTCAACATTGTCGGGATTACCAAATTGATTCAGCACTAAACCTACGCCATCGGCTTGCATTTTGAGTGCTAAATCACGTGCTTCTTCCATGTTATTGGCTTCAATTAACTCAGCCCCATACGCTGCCATAGCATCTTTACGCTCTTGGCTGGAATTGGCCGGCATAATCAGTTTCATGTGGTAGCCGCGCATGGCTGCGACCATCGCTAAAGCAATGCCTGTATTTCCGCTGGTCGCTTCAATTAACGTATCACCCGGCTGAATCTGACCACGCTTTTCGGCTTGCATAATCATATTATAAGCAGGACGATCTTTGACTGAACCGGCAGGATTATTGCCTTCTAATTTCGCCAATACTGTTGCTTGAGTATGATTTGCCAGACGCTGTAAACGCACCAGTGGTGTGTTACCTACATAGTGATCCAGTAAAAATTCGTCTGCTTGAAAATCAGGGGTTGTGTTACGCATGGTCCGTACCTGTATCGAGGTGCGGCTATTGTATGAAAAAATGCTTGATTCTGCACCCATTTAACAGGCTTTTTCTTATCGGTATGTAAAGGCGCATCACAGGAAAAAAGCATGTTAAACTCTTGCCCAAACAAAAGCTGCCTGACTGATTATGTCCAATATCAATAAAAAATTATTTAAGCGCTTACACTTAAATCACGCTTATGGGCAACTGATTGCCTTGATTTTTGTGCCGATTATGGTCTTGGCCTGTGTGGGTGCAGCTTTAGTTTTAACTGAAACCTCAGATGCCGCCAAAGCGCAGCAACGGCAAATGGCGATTGCTATTTTAACGCGTTTTCAAACTCAAGCCGAACAAGCCATCACCCTACTCAATTATTATCCTTTGCATTACGATCATGGTCGCACCTTTATGCAAACCATGATGAACAATAAGCATGTAATTCGGACTGCAATTCTTGATGATAAAGGTGTCAATCGGTTAAGTTTGGGTGATCAAGCCCAAGCGCCGTGGCCAAAACCTAGCCCCAATACCAGCTTTTTAGGGCCGATTGAACATCAAAATAGTCATATTTATGGCATGGCGATTCATCAATCTCCTAATAAAACCGCATGGCTGATGGTTGAATTGGACAACCAACCCTTACAAATTGCGCGCTATCGGGTACTGATTGTTTTAGTGGCCACAGGCTTACTAACTTTATTACTCTTATTGCTGTGTTTAAACTTTTATTCACGGCGTTGGATTGCACCGATGTACGAAATTCGTATGCAGTTGCAGCGCCTTAATGCCGACACCTTAGATCAGCATATGGTGATTAATAGCACCGGTGAATTACGCCTGTTACAACGTGATATTGCCAATGTGGTCAAACGCTTACATTATAGCTTTTTAGAACTTAAAGAACATACCGAACAAACCGAAGACGATTTACGCCGTACTTTAGATACTTTAGAAGTGCAAAACATTACCTACCGTCAAGCACGCGATCAGGCCATTCAAGCCAACCAATCTAAGTCGGTGTTTTTAGCCAACATTAGCCATGAGTTACGCACGCCCTTAAACAGCATTGATGGCTTTATTCACCTGTTGCTGCGCCAAGGTAATTTATCCACTGAGCAAAATTTATATTTACAAACCATTCGTAAATCATCCGCGCATTTATTGGCGTTAATTAACGATGTATTAGATTTTTCTAAAATTGATGCCGGCAAACTTGAGCTAGAAACCGCGCCTTTTGATTTAGAAGAAGCCATTTTTGATGTGATGGATATGCTGTCGCCACTTGCAGCGCAAAAGCAAATTGCGATGGCCTTTTATTATGCCGACAATATTCCACAGCATGTGATTGGCGATGCGCTACGCTTTAAACAGATTTTAACCAATCTGATTTCTAATGCGATTAAATTCACCCCTGATGGTGAAATTATTGTGCGTGTGCGCATGGAAGATGACGACATTGGTCAATGTTTATTACATTTTAGCGTCCAAGACAGCGGTATTGGCTTAAGTGGTACAGACCGTAAAAAGCTGTTTGAATCGTTCTCGCAAGGTGATGCATCGGTCACGCGTCAATTTGGTGGTACCGGTTTAGGCTTGGCTATTTCCAAACAATTGGTGCATTTAATGCAAGGTCATATTGGCTTTGAAGATAACCAAGAACGCGCACCAACAGAAAAAGGCTCAACCTTTTGGTTTACTGCCATGTTTAGCGTCAATGAAGAAGATTACACGCCGCATCCAGACTTTAGCCAGATTCAAGTGCTGTCGTATTTATCGCACCCTGCCACTGCCAATGTGCTGCGTCATTATTTAGAAAACTATCATGTACAGCACCGTGAATCTAGCTCAATTTTGGAGCTGTTTAGCGACTTAAATCATTTAGATGCCAATGAAAACACATGGCTGATTGTTGACCATAGTGGTGACAGTGCCGCTTTATTGCGTGAAATTCGTCATCGTTATCGTGGCAATTTAGCGGTGTATGGCTATCAAATGCAGCTTGAACCGAATGTGTTGAGTGACTATCAAGCCCGTGCTTTGTATCAACCTTTAAGTCGTAGTGCCTTAATCGCTTTACTCAGCCAACAAGAGCCTGTGGTGGTAGAAGAATTTGAGCAATTTAACGGTCAAGGTCTGCATGTCTTAGCTGTAGATGATCATTTACCTAATTTAATTGTGTTAGAAGCCTTATTGGGCGAATTAAATGTCAAAATGACCCGCGCCTTAAGTGGGCAAGAAGCGTTAAGTATTTTAGAGCAACAAATGCAACAAGGTCAGCCACGTTTTGATTTGGTGTTTATGGATATTCAAATGCCGGTGATGTCAGGTTTAGATACCACACGTGCTATTCGTTCGCTTGAATCCACGTTTGATCATGCACAACGCTTACCTGTTGTGGCACTGACCGCACATGCGTTAGCCGATGAAAAACAACGCTTATTACAAGGCGGTATGGATGATTATGTGACCAAGCCGATTCAAATTGAGCAAATTATTCAAATTTTAACCCAATGGACCAAACAAAGTTTTGAGCATAATCAGCTTAAAATCGAGAATAAGCCTTTGGGCAGTCTTGACCCTCAGATTTTAAATTGGCAACAAAGTCTGCAATTGGCGGCCAATAAGCCCGATTTAGCGTTAGATTTGCTTAAAATGTTGTTGGAGAGTTTTGATAAAGACTTAAACGAAATGCAAGAATTGATTGAAGTAGAAGACTTTCCTCAACTTGAACATGTGCTACATCGTTTATATGGCGCCACCCGTTATGTGGGTACGCCGACCTTGCAACAGGTCAGTGGTGATTTTGAGCAATTTGTTTCGATTTTACGCAAAGAACAAAGAATTGCGGATCAAGCCTTTATTGATGATGCTTTAGTACATTTTGAGGCATTAAAAGCCGCGATTGAAGATGTACGGCATGCCGCACAGCAAATGTTAAATCAAGCCGCACTTGAGTGATCTATGCCCACAACATGCTATGCTCAAGCAAAATCTAACAATAAGAGAACAATATGGCAGACATTCAAATTGAATATCAAAATGGCATTGCGATTGTACGTTTAAATCGCCCCGATAAACGCAATGCCATGAGTTTTAGTATGCTTAAAGACTTAGTGCATAGCGCAGAAAAACTCAAAAATAATAGACAAGTGCGCGCAATCATTTTAACCGGTGAAGCACATGTATTTAGTGCAGGCATTGATTTAAAAGACTTAAATCATCCTAAACATCGCCTGTTTGCAGCATGGCAGTTAATAAAACCGGGGCAAAGTCTGTTTCAAAAAGCCTGCTTGATGTGGCAACAATTACCGGTACCAGTGATTGCTGCAGTTGAAGGTTATTGTTTTGGCGCGGGGATGCAATTGGCCTTGGCAGCCGATATTCGCATTGCACATCCTGATACCCAAATGTCAATTATGGAAAGTCGCTGGGGCTTAGTGCCTGATATGGGGCTTAGCCGTTCACTTGCTGGCTTAATGCCACTGGATATTGCCAAAGAGCTGACCTTAAGCGCGCGTATTTTTGACGCCCAATATGCCAAACAGATTGGCTTGGTTACGCATCTGTCTGATGATCCGCTTAGATCGGCTCAACAACTGGCAAATGAGTTGATTGAGCGTTCACCCGATGCACTCTATGCAGCAAAACAAGTGCTTGATGCCATGCAGCATCAACCATATAAAGCTTTACGTTTAGAAAAAATATGGCAACTTAAATTGTTGTTGGGCAAAAATAGTCGCCTTGCCCGTCAAAAAGATAAACAACCACAGACTGAATTTTTACCACGACAATATAAATAGAGGGAACGATGCAATTAGATCAAGCCAAGATCGCTTTTTTAGGTATGGGACTCATGGGTAGCCGTATGAGCATACGCCTACTGGATGCCAATTTTGAAGTTGCAGTTTGGAATCGTACAGCCAGTGCTTGTGAGCCTTTAATTGCACACGGCGCTCAAGCTTTAGTACTTGAACAACTGCCTCAGTATCAAGTATTGATGCTTTGCCTAGCAGATGACGTTGCTGCACAGCAGGTTTTTGCCCAGATCGAGCCTTATTTGCAAAGCGGGCAAATCATTGTTGATTTTTCCAGTCTTTCAGTCGCTGCAACGCAAAAACTACATCAAGCAGCACAAAATAAAGGCGTGACTTGGATTGACTCCCCTGTGTCAGGCGGTACAGCAGGTGCTGAACAAGGTACGTTGGTTATTTTTGCTGGTGGTGATGCTACAACCATTAAGCAATTAGCACCAGTTTATGCACCTTTAGCACAACGGGTGACGCGTATGGGCGACAGTGGTACCGGTCAAGCCACCAAAATTTGTAACCAACTGATTGTGGCTGCCAATAGCACTTTAATTGCAGAAGCGGTTGCCTTGGCTGCACATGCAGGCGTAGATGCTCAATTACTTGCTCCAGCACTTGCTGGCGGTTTTGCTGACTCGAAACCTTTTCAAATCTTAGCCCCACGAATGGCAAGTGAGGTTTTTGAGCCGGTGCAATGGAAAGTACAAACTTTAGCTAAAGATTTAAACAACGCCATGAGTTTAGCTGCCAATTTAGGTTTAGCCATTCCTGTGGCCAGCCAAGCCCTCGATCAATTACAGCAGCATCAACATCAAGGCTATAGCCAAGCGGACTTAGCCACGGTGATTCATGCTGTACAAAAAACTGAGGTTAACTAAATGAAATTGGCCGTTAATCTTTCGATGATTTTTACCGAAGTGCCTTTAATTGAGCGCTTTGCCTTAGCACGTCAACACGGCTTTGATCATGTTGAAATTCAATTTCCGTATGAACTCAGTATTGCTCAAATTCAAGCACAACTGACAGCGCACCAGTTAAGCCTGTGCCTGATTAACGTACCTGCCGGTGATTTAATGCAAGGCGGTGATGGCTTAGCCGGTGTACCAGGACGTGAAATTGCGTTTCGTGATGCTGTCACACAAGCCATTGACTATGCACGCGCCCTTGATGTACCGAGTGTAAATATTTTAGCTGGTAAACAACCATTGGATGCTGACTTACTACATTGCTTACGTACATTAGCAAGTAATCTTAAAATTGCAACACAGCTTTTAAGCGATGCAGGCATTCAACCTGTATTTGAGATGATTAATGGCACCGACATGCCACGTTTTTTGCTGCAAAATATCGCGCAAGCACAAGAAATGCTAGAAGCCGTACAGCACCCTGCTTTAAAAATGCAATATGACTGCTACCACATGGCCATGATGGGCGAAGATGTCTTGCAGGCTTTAAAAGAAAACATAGATGCGATTGGACATATTCAATTTGCCGACTGTCCGGGTCGACATCAGCCCAATACCGGAGAAATTGACTATGCTGCAATTTTCGATTATTTAAAATCAAGCCTTTATACAGGCTACGTGGCTGCTGAATATCGTCCCACGCCTGACTCTAATGGCTCATTGGCATGGAAATCGGCATTTTTT